>Ga0247810_10000293_pt1 | contig 68877 bp, 65 predicted proteins | sample UWRJL119311C1_FD_179918 | JGI IMG/M metagenome (GOLD analysis project Ga0247810, IMG submission 179918) | Plant litter microbial communities from Arlington Agricultural Research Station in Wisconsin, United States - UWRJ-L119-311C-1 | ecosystem: Environmental > Terrestrial > Plant litter >...
ATAAAGGAGTTAAAAAAAAAAAAAAAAAAAAAAGACCAGTGGCACTAATGCAAGAAGAAGAAATCCTCCTTTTATACCAATACCTTCTATACCAGAATTGTCATGCGGAGCCAGAACATACACCACGATTGTAGATGCGGAATCAATAGTAAATGGAGGCTAGCAGAAGGAAGATATAGTGCAAGAGTAATTGTGAGAGGCTAGCTTAGACAATTAATAACAAACTTCTTCCTTTGACATTTTATTCAGCTAATACAGTGTTTCTGGTTACGCTTTCAAGTATTTGTCAAAGTTTATCTTTACTAGATCTATCTATTCTATACTTGTTTTCTAATGAACGACCCTCCACTTGGAGAACAATGCGACTGAAATTGGCACAAACAGCATGCACTCAAGGGGTTTCTCTTCACATCACGACTGTTTGAATTCGGTGATAAATAGTTTGTTAGGTTAATTGTTGTTAAAATACAACATCGTGCTCATATGGGTACTGCTTACAGATGGTTTCATACAGGCGTTGCCTCGCTTACGCCCCTTTTTGTCTAAGCGAGTTTCTCGATCTATCAGACACAACAAGTACTGCTTTCAATCATCTCGAGACGTCCTTCTATGTGTCCTTTCATGGAGGGCGCATAAAACATTGAGATGTTAGGATTTATGTTCGACTTGTGAGTAGACATTGGCCAATGCGGGTGAGCTATGAGCAAAAGGAAGCTTTATCACTCTAGTCTATGTTCGCGTAATCAGCTTCATCAATCCCTTACAATCATCATTCCCTTATAGACTATACCAAGCCAGATCCACGAGGAACAATAGATTGCTGCTTCCGAGCAATAAGCTAACCTTAAACAGAATGCAGTCATAGCTGGTGCAGATAATTGACGTACGAAACACGCACCAAACACAATTGAACAATGCAAAGGCGTTAGTGAATAATTCACGTGTCTGTGCTTTCAATATTCACTCCTTTATCAGTTTCGCCCGTAATAAATGCTTCAATCTTCTTTCAGGCCCGTGAAAGACAAGATACCACCTTCATTGTATTAATGCCTTACAAATTTGCTGGACTACTGTCAACCATTATGCGACGGATCCAATCGCTGCCTGAGTTAGACACACTGTCCTACTGTAAGCCAGGCCGCACAATACATAGTCTGATAGTGCATTCTCCACAGAAACTCGTGGACTCGATAAAACAGAGCAGAAAGGCAAAATCTTCCTCCCGAAGTAGGAGCGAAAGTGCCGCTTCCGGAGCTGACAGGTTACAATACGGTAATTTCTTCGCTCCAGCTTCCTGTCAAGAAATGGCCACAACGCCGGCATACAAGGAGATTTCACAAGTACTTGGGAAGACTCCCGCTCTATGGATCAGATACGTCTTCACCATCACCCTCCCGTTGGGACGAACAGAGCAACTAAGGTCTACCCCTGTCAAAAGAAACAAGAACGAGTTAGCTACAGAATCATCCTATCAAAGCATCATCGAAATCCCAAAGATATCAAATTACACATCATCTCCAGAAGAAAAGCTAGCAAAGTACGATGCCGCCTTCCCGTTATCAAATCCTGCTGTAAGCGAGTTTGGAATCGATCATTTTTTTGTCATGGTTGGAGATGCTTGTATAGCAGTCGATAGAATTTCCTTTCTCGAATTCAGTGGAGAATTATTTGATTTAACATGGACGTGGGAAGCCGTCGAAGGCCACTTCATGAAGACAATCGTGAACCGGAGTATGTGGGAAAGTGGTCGGAGTCATAAGCCCGTTTTTACGGGCAAGACAACGTCCAAGACCAACGAAGAGATCTGGGCCGCAGGTTGGTGCTACCTATACTTATATCTAGATTCTATACTCACTGGTTGTGTTTAGGGCAAGAATGGTGCAGAGAAAACCCGAAATTCAAGTATGGTACCAGTGGTGCCAATTGCTACACATTTGCGAAGTACCTTCTAAGCGTTTTGTAATTTATAAAGACATAAATCACTATAAAATTTAAGGCGGTTGACTTGAAGCTAGGTAATTCTCGATTGGAGATCAAGATTATGTAACCAGCACACTATCCGGGCTTCTAATAAAGTGGAAAAAACATATCCTCATTGTGTCGAACTATGTGACATCTCGAGATTATTAATTTAGTGGTTTTGATTAGTATCCTTTACAAAAGATTTTTGAGTGATTTACTATGAAAGTTGTTTTAGGAGTTTTTGGGTCGGTGAGGTTTAACCTCCTAGAAGTAAGGGATTGAGAGGGACTAGGTTGGATTGGTGGAAAACTATATACCGCGCTCTGTAGGTAAGGTTGTATAGTACTCACTTTAATTGGTGTTCTGTTTTATCGTGACTTCTTAAAAATACTACTTTACAATATTCGAATCTACACTAATCCTAGCTCTAGTCATTAATTCTTACCGGATTGCAAACTCCACTAACTTATCTCAAGAATCGCGCTGGGTAGAAATATGGAAAGAGTTGTGATCTTGGCGTTGTGGGGCACAATGAAATCTACAACAGGGTAACGTTTAAATCACCCGCCACACATCAAATGCTACAAACGGGGATGGCTCCCCGAGCTCCCGACCACATGTTTCCCGGAGCTTGGTGTTCCATATGGTGATAGAACTAAACCGGTAACATTTAGGCGGCTGCCCGGCAAGGGGAATGCCGCACCGATATAGTTTTTTTTATATATAGAAGAAGATGGGATACTCTACTATTTAGTTCATCTTGAAACTTCAATACTCTTTGCTACGAGTGGATTGCTACGACAATGTATAATCCTGCTATACTCCTGGTTGCATTCCCCCTTGTGTATGGCCAGGTAGCAATTTGGTATCAATGTGCGTTGCATTTCACGTTTGGAGAATGAGATCTAACATAGTCTTTCAGGTGGCGGGCAAGGATGGACTGGAGATACTGAATGTATTGACTCTTGCTGTGAATATGGTGGAAATATTTGGTATTATCAATGTGTTCCGTGTACTACACCCCCAGCTACGACCCCAGCTTCAACCCCAGTTACAACACCAGTTACAACTCCAGCTACAACACCGGCTACAACTCTTGTGACCTCTACGGCTATAGCAACTCAAGTGCCATCTGGAAGCTTTTCCAATCCAGTCATCTATGAAGACTTTGCCGACAATGATATTTTCCTCGGCCCAGATAATGCTTACTATTTCTCAGCATCGAATATGCACTATTCGCCTGGGGCTCCAATTCTTCGATCTTATGACTTACTGAACTGGGAATTTATCGGACACTCTGTTCCTACGTTAGACTTTGGCGATCGCTATAACATGGTTGGCGGCCATGCGTATCGAGCGGGAACATGGGCCTCAACGTTGAGATACCGTAAAAGCACTGGCCTATGGTATTGGTATGGATGCATTGATTTCTGGAATTCGTATGTCTACACGGCACCCTCAGTCACTGGCCCCTGGACGCGGGCGGCTGCTTTCTACGCCACTTGCTTCTATGACTGTGGTCTTTTCATCGATGATGATGACAAAATGTACATCGTATATGGTAGTAACAATGTCAGCATTGCTCAGCTGTCTAGCGATGGTCTCAGTATTGCCAAAACGCAGCAAGTCTTCTCTTACCCTGCTCCATTCAGTGGTATTGAGGGTAATCGTATGTACAAGAGAAATGGCGTGTACTACGTCCTCGATGACGCCCCTTCCGAGGGAGCCACCTTGATCTGGAAGTCCAACAGTCCATGGGGTCCATGGACTCAGAAGACGCTGGGTAAGGGCGTACCAGGCCCGGCTTCTCTTGGTGGAGGAACTCCTAATCAAGGTAGTCTCATAGAAACCCCTCAAGGAGAATGGTTTTTTATGTCGTTCGTGTGGTCCTACCCATCTGGCCGCCTTCCAGTCCTCGCACCAATAACCTGGGGCAATGATAGCTTTCCTATTTTACAAACAGTCAACGGAGCTTGGGGCAGCTCCTATCCTAGCCCGAAGCTTTCCATCCATCCTACTGCATCCTGGACAGGTACTGATAAATTCACTGGTACTAGCCTAGGTGTTCCTTGGGAGTGGAATCATAACCCGGATACTACCAAATACAAAGTTAAAAATGGCCTTACGCTCTCCACAGCCACCATTACCAACGACCTCTACAAGGCACGTAACACGCTCACACATAGGGTGTATGGCGCTGTCTCGGTTGCTACCATTGCCATAGACACCAGCAATTTGGCTGATGGAGATTCGTGTGGATTGTCCGCTTTCCGCGATTGGACTGCTTACATTGGTATCACTCGTAGTGGAAGCACGTACACAATTTCTAATGTCCAAGGACTCACTCAGGATGCCGCGAATGATTGGACAACAATCTCAACCGGAACTGTGGCGGCAAGTGCAACTATTGCCAAGGGAAAAATCTGGCTTAGAGGCACCATGCAGGCAGCAGCAACTAGTGCACATGGTGTTTCATTTGAGTACAGTGTAGATGGGACAACTTTCAAGCCTCTTGGATCAAGCTACAAGATGAACACAGACTGGAGCTACTTCATTGGATATCGATGGGGTATTTTCAATTTTGCGACTAAGGCACTTGGAGGGTCGATTTCTGTATCGTCCTTTACGATGGAATAAGGTGCATAGTCAGCTAATGAACTTGTAAATAGCCAACCATGTCGGAAAGCTACAATATACTAACCCTCATTTGTTGTATAGAGTTACACGGAAAACATATCGATAAATTGACATTTTATGTTGACTAAACACCAACTTATTCGAGAAACTCAAGCCAAGAATGGTGTATAAGAAACAGCGTACACAATCATAATAATTGTTTTGAAACTCATTGTGGTTCACTTTTGTATTTATAGTATTTATAAGATAACAGCAACTAGGGGGTCTAGCCAATGCTTAAATCATTCCATTAGAGTATATTATCAGGAATTAAGATTCATAAGTATGACGAAGCTCAATTGCAGATGGAAACTATTCATTCATTTATAGGATTCCCTCCAAGTATAGACTTCAAATTTGGGAGCAAAAGTAAAGCAAAATATAGAGTTGAACCTGTAAAACGACAAAAGTAAAACTCCCGGTTCAGGCGTTCATGGGACATTTGACTATGCCCGTGGCCCAGGGCTGATCAGAATCATCGATAAAGGACTATGTTACATCTCTGCCGGCGGTCTATATGAAGTTTTTGTTTCTAGACTTGACGCATACCACTCACTAGTTGTCAAAGTCAACATTTAACACTGCTGAGAGCAGGCTGGAGCATGACACTTGCTAGGCGCTGGCCAGGTATTCTGCTCTGCGGAAGTTACGCGTTAAGCTCAGCTGTGTTCAAATAACAATAGAAATACTCTCTTCAATGGCGGCTGGCAAGAAATGTGTGTTCTTGACGTCTCGCACATGGCTTACAACAGTGCATCCTCGCGTCGAATAAAGGGGCTGCTGCGACAGCCGGACCCAAGCGAGGACCTCTGAGCAAAGCGTATCGGCCCCACAAATCCTGTCGGCAGTAGTTATCAATCTCATTCCCTATTCTCCATAATTTTCCATCAAGGAAATTACATCTCGGGACATGCTTAACATGGCCGGAGGAATTTGCATTGCCCGGCTCTACAGTAAGTTTCGGCTGCAACGCTCCTCTTGGGTTCAACTTTGTGATGTTGGTGGAGGTATAAATATTATCCTACAATATGTATAGAAGTCTTCTACTCTCTCTGTTTCTGTTCGCAATTTCTTGACCCAAAAAGCGTAGCAATGGGATTCATCAAGTTATTGATCACAGCCACTTTGGCATCTCTCATTCCAAGTGTCGCTGCGCTTCTTGCGTTTCCTGGCGCAGAAGGCTTTGGCCGCAATGCCGTGGGCGGGAGAACAGGATCTGTTTACCATGTCACAAACCTGGCGTATGAGCCCATTTAAATCAAACTTTAAGTCAATCATTAATTGTGCATAGCGATTCTGGATCCGGATCTTTGCGAGATGCAGTTTCTGCGGCTAACCGAATTGTTGTTTTTGACGTTGGAGGTACAATTAATGTAACGAGTCGTATTGTTCTTTCAAAGAACATCTATATCGCAGGTCAAACTGCTCCAGGTGGTGTAAGTTCTCTCAGCTTTGGAGCTGGACAACCCCACCCTAACACAAGGACAAGTTGTAATCTGTTGACATCACACAGGGAATCACAGTTTATGGCAATGGGTTTTCGTGGTCCAATGCTAACAATGCTATCGTTCGGTACATCCGAATTCGCATGGGTAAAGGAGGTGATTCCGGCAAAGGTACCGTTCTCTCTGAGTCTCAACAAGTCTAAATCTAATGTTTGTAGACGGCATCACTATTGCGGATGGCAATAACATGATCTTCGATCATCTCTCCGTGACCTGGGGCCGAGATGAAACCTTCTCTATCAATGGGGCAGTTACAAACGTAACTATCCAGAACTCTATCATTGGGCAAGGTCTGGAGACGCACTCTTGTGGCGGGTTAATGCAATCAGATTATGGGATCAGTCTTTTCAGGAATCTGTACATTGACAATAAAACCCGAAATCCTAAAGTGAAGGGCATGAATGACTTCCAAAATAATGTAAGTCTATGATATGTTAAAAATTGTGAAGGGAAAATTTGACAGATCCGGTAGGTCGTATACAATTGGGGAGGAGGTGGTGGCTATATTGCAGGCGACAGTGCTGGACAAAGTTATGCAAATATTATCAATAATTACTTCATCACAGGACCCAGTACTAGCGTCACAGCATTCACTCGAGGAAATGCAAACTTTCACGGCTGTGAGTGTTCCACCGAGGTCGAAGTTGGACCTTTAGCCAACTAAAGCTAATCAATATAGTTGTCTCCAACAACTTCTACGACAGCAATAAAGATGGGATCCTCAACGGCGCTGCTCTCTGCGTTAAGACTAGCTGCTACAGTGAGATGGACATTCTCACCAAAGCATATGCTTATCCAGGACCCAGCAATCTCTTAGCTCCTGCTAACGCTGTAGCCTGGGTTGTGGCCAATGTCGGCACGGTGTTTCCTTCTCGAGACAGCGTCGACAAAAAGCTCATCGCAGAAGTTCAAAGCTATGGCAAGTCTGGGCAGCTCATTAGTGACGAGAAAGCAAGCCCTATGAATGGACCAGGTTTCATTGCTAGCGGGAAGAAGCTGACAGATACGGATGGAGATGGTATTCCAGATGCGTGGGAGAAGGCAAATGGATTGAATTACCAGGACGCCAGTGATGCTATGAAAATTGGGAGCTCGGGATATGCGAACATTGAGTTGTATCTCAACTCGCTGGTCCCAAAACCCAGCGCATGAGCTTGAAAGTAAATGAATGCTTTCACAAATGAAGATAGTTCTAGATGAAGTTTATCCATAACGGAAGCTAATGGAAGTCTACCCGTTTACACAAAGTCCTTTAAAACTTTGGAGCAGACTCCCAAGTTTGGGTTCTAATTAAATCCACTACTGGAGTATAAGTGATAATAATGCAAATACTAGATTCGCTCTGAGCTCACTATATTAGTATATTTTAATATGGTGGCCCATCATATTTTTACAGGTCCATTTCACGTCCCTTCTCCCGTCTCCTTTGCTTGGCAGCTTTTGCACCTGGTATTGCTGCATCAGTTGTCTATTTCCTAAAAGATCACCTCTCGATTTAACCTCCTCTACTACCCTAATGATCCTGTATTCGATCTCAGAATGAGTTCAGATATGTGTCTCATGTATCTGTAAACCGTATAGAACAACTCACTGGATCACTGTTCCACTGAGATGCTACGTTTCGGCTATCTACAAGTTCACTCTTCTCTTTTGTGATCTATTCAAACTAGTCCGACTTATAACTTTATCTTTATCAAGACTTATCCTATACTACTGGCATGCTAACCAATGCAAAACTCAATTTGTAGGATATCCATAAGTATAGGCAAGGGCAATTGTTGTAGCTCAAGTTATCATGGCCATTGCATTGTAGCATTGAAATATCCAAGTAAAAGTGATACTGCAATGTAACAGAGAAACACAAAAGCAGTGCGATATGAGTTTGGTGGAGAGGAAAGCCTGCCGAGCGAGGCTAGTACTGAGCCTGTGCCATGACCTCAGTGGGAAAAAGCAACGAGAAAACATGCGCTGCAACATATGCACCTAAAGGATCGAGACCCCAACAAGTCATTAAGTCCTTGAGAGTTTGTGTACATCTCAAAAACCATGGAGTTTCTCTCACAATTGCGGACCACGCTTGATGAAGCGCTGAGGAGTGAACACGTCCCAAAGCTTTTGAAACCTAACAAGCCCATGCCGGCCTAACAACAACAAAAGCAACACTACCACCTTCAACCCAAATCCAAATTTCAGATTCCCTTTGACACTCAAGAAGCTCAAAACCTCTCAATTAATTACTCAACATGTCCGATTCCGCGCCAAAATCCTACTCGAGCGATCCTGCTCTTTATGTCTATACGTCCCTCACATCGGGCTCATCCCATATCGTAACGGCAACGTCCCGCATGGAGACCATCCTGAGAGCCAACAGGATCCCCTTCAAGGCACTCGATATCGCGACAGACGAGAAAGCACGTATGCTATGGGGCCGTAGAGCAGGAAAAGATGAATCAGGGAGAGCACGGAAAATACCTGGGCTTGTGCAGATGGGACTGGTCATCGGGGTAAGGTTGCCCAATGTACCCCTCCAAGGGAATGAGGGGCATTGCTAACAGTTCAAAGGATTTGGTAGAAGTCGAGGATTGGAATGAGTATGGCGAGCTAAAACAACATATCACGATCTACTACGATGAATTTACAACACCCTCCAAATCCGCGGCACCACTTCCAAATCCATTCGGGACAAAGCCTCCTGTTTCGCAACCTTCCGCCTCGCAGAAGGAGAATGTGAAGCCCACACCTGCTCCTGCTGTCCCAGAAGCATCGAAATCTACCGAAGAACCTAAAGCACCAGCTGGTGGACAGCCTACCTCCTTCACTCTGGCAATGCGACAAGCCGGAGCTGAGGCAGCTCAAATCGCAAAAGAGGGAAAGAAGAAAGTAGAGGCACTTGTTGGCGTGGGAACTGCAGCAGAACCCACAAAGAAAGAAATTGAAGCTGAGAGTTTAAAGAAAGACGGGGAGACATCTGCGACTATTCCGCCACCGATCAATACTGATATACCACATTCGATTGATAGCAAGGCTTCGATGCAGTCTCCGAATTCTACGGCATGGAGGCAAGAATCTCTAGCTATATCAGTGGTGGCCGAACCAGACTCCGAAAAATCCTCATCAATGCAGTCTCCTACATCAACAGCTTGGAAACCCTCTGACGCATATGCACCGATCACAACTTATAGAGGATCGCCAGTAGAACATGTATCGAAAGAATGCATCAAGAAGATTGAAGATGAACAAACGATTGCGGAGGAGGACGAGGATGAAGAAGATGATGAAGACGAAGAAGACGAAGATGATGACGACGACGACGACGATGATGATGATGATGAAGACGATGATGATTCGGACTAGTTTAGAAGAATATGTGATTGGAATCAGTAACTGCACTAGATCATATGAATTCACTGTGTGCAACTAATGTATTGTTTGTTGTGATTTGGAAGAGAAGAGTGGTTGCATGGAGCCTAGCTGAAGGCTTTATCATGGTATGATATCTGCAAGACAATTTTATATACTGATAAGCAATGGTAACTAAATCCGAATTATTATATGTGAGTAGTAGTCGGCGCCGGAGCTGCAGTGGGTTTCTTCTCCATTGCTGAATTTCGGAACGGAGTACCGCAACACCAGTGTTGCTTGGAATCGACCGAGGTAAAATCTGAAGATCGACAACATGCCAGGTATCGTGATACTGCAAACAATAGAATAACCCTCACCGACTCAAGTTCCCGAATCTCTTTTTTGGAAACTAGCCCAGGTTGCATACTGCATGGATCGGGTAACTGTGTATACAGGTTAGAACTCTGAGAAGACCGCTACCTCGTAAGAAATCACACGAGCCATAATTATATAAAGCCAAACGAATCATTCTTTCATTATTCTACGTGGATAATCCTTCACATTTAAATATGTCATGAAAAGGTTACGTCTAGCACAATCCGATCCAATCTCGTACGACACGATACTGTGCGACATGTTTATGTGTCTCATAAAACTTCCTCTTAACACCAATAAACCGATTTCTCCATGTTTGCCATGCAATACCTAGTTCCCCTCTTGATTGATCTGAACTGTACTTCGCAAGCATAATATATCTGCATGTATCGAAGCACTCATACATCCTTTTCTCTTGCAGACCAACCTCATAACGCACACCCCTAGCCTCCTTTTCAAAATATGCCTTGACCGCCGCCTTGGACTTGTAGTCCTCAGACCCACACACCATCGAGCTTACCATGTAATCGTGCTTGAACTTGAGATTGTAATACGGCCTCGACTGCCTTTTCAGCTGGATATATTCAGGCTCGCGTCGAATCCGATTCACGACTGATGTCAAGAACTTTTGTGCGGTCATATGTGGTGGACAGTGGCTGGCCCCAATCATTTCTACGATCTTTTGCATGCTGTCAGAAAAGATAACCGTACAAGCTCCATCAACGGTAGATGGAGGGGAGGAATAGACATAATCTCCTTCAGAGCTGGGTGTTGTGAGACCCTGCTCAGCCATCTTCACAAATAGAGAGATGATATATGGCGAATCGCATTTTCCAGACCTGGCCTTATCTTTAAACTCTTCGCATCGTATGTAATGCATCGGGGGGCGTTGCCATCTGAAGTCCACAGGAAACACCTCGGACCGTGCCATCCTTAGATCAGAAATGAATTTGTTATGGCGTGCTTGAGCAATTGTAGGGCCATATCTCATCCATGGCTTGGATTCTTCCGCTGGGTTATCAGTAGCTGGAATGACCAACTTCCCACTATCGAGTAAGTATCTGTTTGGTGATAGACTTTCATCGTCTGAGGCATTCAAGGGGATCATGTCTATTTCAGCGCGGGAAAACTCCTGCCAGATCGAGTTGTCATCACAACTGCTTGGAGATTCGGATTCAATAGACCCCGGTCCATTGGACCGATTCCTAGTAACCAACGAGGATTTTCTAATATTTTTAGATATAATTGGTTGGTATTCGTTGTCGCTATCATCGCAAAGGGTGAACTCGTAAGGTTGATTTGGCGTAGCTTCTGACTTATGTGCAATAGTAGCAGCTTGCTCTCGAGCTTTCTTCTCCTCACGGAGTTGCAACCTGATGTCAAACCAATGCGAAGGATGCCATCCGAAGTCTTCTCCCATTTTACCGTTACGATCAATGGCCCAGTCCTTCTTCATCATCTCGCTTACTGACTCTCCACGTTTTTGGAGTTCTCTTTTCACGGACTTTTCCAGGTCGTCGTCTGCTATTGTCTCCATAAACTCTGGCGAGTGAAAACGTATTTTCTGGGTCCAGGTCCGCAACCGATGAGCGGTAGAGCGATCAATCTTCTTTCTGTTTCCTGGCTCACGCTCTGGATATGGATTTCTTAAGCTTCGTAGAGCTTTCCTCCGCATATGCCGAACCCATGTATCAGGGACGTTATGTAAGAACGGCGAGAGATACTGACTGGTTTCAAGGATGGGTATTTCGTGGCTCTTCATGTCGCCGGGAGCGCGGAGGACCTTGAGATAGGCAATAGGGGATATCCTTTTTACACCACCTAAGAGCACCTCCTCCGGTACTAGCCTAGGAACAACAGGCATTTTTTCAGATTTCACTACTTGTGAGTTCTGTTTGCTTTGTAGATGGGAGCTGTGAAGATCATTAGTCTCGGTCGATTCTCTTTTTCCAAGCCTTTTCGAATGTCTCCTGTTTGACTTGTGGCAGTGGCGCTTTCCGTGCGATTTTAGAGATATGGAGGAGCCTGTTGATGGAAGTGTATCTTCTATCTCTCTGATGAAACTAAAAATGATTCAGGTCTTCAGAACTCCTGGCCTTCTCTAATTCTGGCACTGCTAACAAATGATCTCTCAGGCTGAAGAAAGATATAGACACCCAAGTATATTAGAGAAGCTCCTGAAAATGCCAGCAAGGTATGCCTGTTGCTGTTCGTGTTGAGGCTAAAATCATGCTTAGATGGAACAGAAGACTCCTGTGAGAAGGGGATGCGTAAAGCAAAGCAAAGCAAAGGACAGCGATGGCAGAGAGCGTATATTTATACAGTCAATCCTTGCAGTCAAAATAGGAATAATATGCGCAAGCCCTGTTAGTTCGCGCCTCTATCAGCTTGTCAGTCTAAAATCCGACGGACACTCCACCACTTAGTGCTAATTCAAATTCAACAATTTGTCAATAAAATACCGTTCTAAACTTCTAAAGAAGAAGCATAATTCCACCTTTCAGGTTGAATCAACCGGGATTAAGTATCTTCTGATTAGTCTCGCGCCAGAAGAAAGATGAGCAGTTCAACTTCATAAGTGGCACAGATTTTATCGAGGCATGGGATATCATTTCTTTTTTTATTATAGTGCCTCATTAAGGTCTTTAGATAATTATCATGGGCTTACGAGCCTTGCAAACATCTGAGTTGAATTAGCGCGTATCCTAATTTAGTGCACAGATAACTCACCCAAGATAATCCTCCTTAATACTCGCAATCGCGTAGATTGCGCCAACTTCTGCTCGTGTACCAATCAACTTTACCCGAACATGTGTTCCAACTTCAATGACCTGATCCTCATTGTTTGTGTACTGTGGTGGGGTGGCATTTGGGTCAAATTTGATTTCACTCGGAATAAGCTAAAAGAAATGTCAGCGTGAATCTTTGGTATTCTCCGTGTCACGGATACGGACATGGTTGGAGACGAATATAGGCAATGGTCCAGCATCTGCGAAGAAGCCCATGTGGTTGACCGATTTGACAATAGCGTCAACCTATGAAAGCAATTAGTCCGGTTACCATCCAGCATGTATAACACCTCTTACAGTCTCGCCTTTGAAAGGTCTCCAAACCACGGCCTTGTATCCAACTGTAAACTCAGCCAATCCGCTCCCTGGAAGTATCTTTCCTTCAGAGATCTGAAAGGTGTCCAATATTGATATGATATAATAGCGACCTGTGCAAGTCCCTTCCACGTCCTTCATCAGCTTTCCTGTTACTAACTCATGCATATTCCGTCCAAAATAAGAGGGGTGCAGGGTGACCTGGCGTTCAAGACTGTAAAGGAAAAACATTTTGTTAGATATGTGGTAGAGGCTGCTTCAAGAACTATTGTCGAGGACGATCTGAATCGACTCGGTGGCGCTAGTACACGCGCGGCACCACTGGAGTGTTGAGTCGATATGGTAATGGGTAAACACGTCGCGTCTCAAAAGCTAGGAGTTTTGGAGATAGTGACGAATAAAGCTTTTAGGGTGAAAGAGCTCGCGTGACGAATTGGTGGAATTCCCTTTGCTCCCAGATGTATCTAATAGTCCTGACGCCGACGTGAATACTCTTCTACTGGCGCCAAATCTTCTTGAACGTATAGAGATAACCGTAATGCGACTGATCACTAAGTAACTCTGGAGACATCAGCCCAGTACGCAGTAAAGCGCTGGGTTAGCATGAAACGTACGCTTTTATCTAAAGAATGGCTGTCGCAGAGAACTAAAAACGCAATGGCACTGCTCTGGGGATCGTTACAGAGTGTGCGCAAAGGCTGCCGAAGCTAAGTATAGTCAATCGACAAGTGCTCTGGACGCGGCGCAAAGGTCGTCGTATGGAGGAATGCTTTGTGGTTTCATGCCAAGAATCACAGGATAGTTTCTTTGTTAGGTCTGAGTTATACTGCGAGTGCTGCGTAGGTCTGAGCACTAGCGGAAAGGAGGTTGTGTTTCGCCCGTGTGCGGCCGCCTCGGAAACACGGCGGGTCCTTGCGGCGATGAACACGTCTCTCACTTCAGTGATTTAGGAGTGGTCATACGCAATTCAAACTCGCCCACAGCTACCCGGTTTACTATATATACGCATTAGCTCTTCGTTGTTGGGACGATTAGACAGCTGCCTCCAGGCATGATTATATGTCAACTATTGTGAATCTTACCTACCCCTTGCAACGGAACCCCACCTTGTGCTAGACACACCACAATACTCAGCCCACCACCTATCTACGTTTCCAGCTTCCTGACGTTCTCTGTGACCTATCCACCGTTTGACAGCATGTCTCTCAATCTGGAAAAGCAGCTTACCTTTGTAAGGATCACGGCATACGTTATGCTAGCGCGCCGTTCATGGCTAACAAACTAAACAGTACGGAGCATACCATCACAATCCTACCAATGTTCTTATTCATATGACTTGTATTCCTTTGCTGCTTGCAACTGGTCTCTTGCTGGTAAAGCTTCCTTCGCACTTTGCGCCATCCAAGCTAATTCTTTCAAGGCAACTAACAGCCCAACTTTGATTCCCCTACCTGTCTGGCTTACAGTTCCAAACCTCCCACTCAATCTCGGAACCATCAGCGCGATGCTTTACGCTGGGTTTTACATGCTCCTCGAACCCGTAGCAGGATCCCTTCTGCTGCCAATAATCATTGGCTGGACTGCATACTCAAATCACCTCACCGCAGGCAGTTCGTACAATGTCAACGTAAATGCAACTGCCATTCACGTTGTGGCATGGATTGCTCAGTTTATTGGCCATGGAGTCTTTGAAGGGCGGGCCCCAGCATTGCTAGACAATTTGCTGCAAGCATTCGTCCTTGCCCCCTTCTTCGTTTTCATGGAGCTTCTATTCAAAGCTGGTTATCGTCCCGAGTTGCAAAAGAGAGTCAACGAGTCCGTTGAGAAGGAGTTAAAGAGGCACCATACGGAAAAGCAAGCGAAGAATGGCAAAGCAAAATGAGCGTACCGGAAATAGAAGTGCGCAAAGAATGATAAGATTAACAACGGGCGAGCAATCCTCCTGCGGCACAAATACATATGCCTATATCCTACACTTTATGCGGCTCACCAAAGGAGAGGCAGCAATTTTTTGAAGTTAGCATTTCGCATAAGCTAGGTGTAAGGCGTTTCTTGCTTTCTGGAATACATGGCTTTACTTCAGAATCAGTACTTTTCAACTACCACCTCGATATGCAAACATGTCTGTAAAAGGCCCATGAAGGACTTTATATACCTTCATTGTATGAATTCAAGGAATTTCCATTTATGCTCCTTGATTTACTGGCGATATACAGATTCGGTGTTGATTTTGTACAGATATTTTACTTGTCTTCCACAATTCATCAAACCCAGTTTTGGCTTCTACTATTTAGGAGAAGCTCGTGGTGTATCGCTTGTTGCTAGATATACCTATAGCCTTGATAGAAAATTAATTACATCAACCAATGCAAATCAAACATTCACTGGCTTCGTCGGAATTCCATATTGATGTTTCATGCCGTTTTGCCTCGACAAGATTCTTGCGGCACATAGCAGGCGAAGACATACAGCTTACCGCATCCTAGTACACATTGCACTTCTCACATCTAGTTCAGCTAAATATATTAACGTGTATAGTACAGTTGTTTATTTCTTTTCCTTCCTTCGTGTTTATCTCATGCTAGTTTTTGCGATAGCTTCTCAAGAAAGAGAAATGGGCGATATATCATGGAAGTCTTTCTGGCTGATCAAATCCGTAGAGACTGTGCGTGCAACGTCGAGCTCGTCGACGGGGCGACATCCACGGGTCATCAAGCGAATTTTCCTTGGAAAGATGGCCGTCGGTTCTTATAGGAGGTCTTGGAAGATTAAATTCATCGCTAAAGAGTCGTGAGCCAGGAGTGTAGAAGAAAACGTCCAAAGTGTCAGAATCAAGCGACAATAAGCCATCTACCCCTCCCTCTTTCGGGATCAGAACATCACTGTTCGCTCTATCTGCTTGTACATCCCTCGAAAAGATTGGGGAAATGAAGGGATCCTCGAGTAAACCGATACATTGAATGAATGCCAGTGAGCTCGGCTGAGGGCCGCATGTGCTTGCGCTGCCATGTGAAAGATAAGAAGTTGAACAGGTTCTACAATCGTGAGAGTCCGAAAGTCTCCCATCTAAAGTGCTTCCTTGAGTAAACAGCAATGAGCTTCGTTTAGGAAGTTGAGTTCCGTTTCCGTTTCCGTTTCCGTCCGCTCTTACATCCGTTTTCACATGCGTTCTCACTAGTCCAAATGGATTATACGGACCGCCGACAAGAAATCTGCCTCGACCGAAATCTGTCAGGACATTTTGAGGAAGCAGAACCATCTGTCTTTCTCGACGAGTATACGGACCCTCATCTTGTTTGCTTTGCTTATTGCTTCGCTCAACAGATCCTAGGTGCTTGGCAACCTCCGCCGTTGCTGCACCGATGACATTTCGTCGATTGTTAAATGAAAGATCGCTAGTGTTGGATAAAGCACTGTAGAATGATTCACTCATGTCTGAAATTTCAATGTTATACCCTCCAAACCAGGCAGAGGCATCAGGCACCTTGAAAAGATGGCCTTCAGTGTGGCAAGTCTGTTTAGGCAATGTACGCCGAAACTTCAACTGTCCTTCTTTATGTGAGAAAGAGATTTCTTCTCCGTTCGTCGCTTTATAACTAGCAGCTTCAATTGAGTTAAGATTGTGAAATTGACGAACGTTAACCCTGCTATTGCTACTTACAGACCAGCTTCGATTACCTTCGCCATCGTAACTGTCGGCCATGCTGTCTTTCTCTTCTTCAAGATCTTCATAGTCAGACGTCTCGAATCTCTCGGGGGAGTTCTGGTCGTTTTCGTCGTGACAATCTGTCTGATTGGTTGTAATCAAGTCAGTATAAAGCGCATCATCAGAAGAGTAAGTATCCTGCCAGACCATATATTCCCCATGAAGATCTTCAATGAAGTTCTTCTTATTGAATTTTCTTAGATTGTCCACTTCTCCTGGTGGAACAACACTTACCTTGATGGTGCAGTCATCTCGAAAATATGAAGATCGGTTACTGGACACTTGCAGCACAGGGTTAGATTCAGGGATGAGGTGATCCTTCTGCTTCTCTGCTTCTCCAATTCTAGCATCTAACCGTTCCAACTCCTCCGTACCTTTTTCTTGGCAATCAGGACAGAAGCCAATTTGCGGATATGTCACTTTAACGAGGCAGTCTTTTCTCCTGATGAGTTTCCTAAGCCAAGTCGGCTTGCTGTTATATGCTCGCCAGAATTGGCAAGTATCAACAACCCCATAGTCTTTGATATGATGTAGACAGGAAAGGTAGAGCACTACACTAATCTTGCACATGTTGAAATCTGTGTGGCCTTGTACTCTGACGGCCAAAAAATGTATGTGCACCAGTTAGAGTTTGATAGTGTGGGTGAGATTGGTAAAGGGACAAGGCATCTGAGAAAAGAAAACCACTTCATATTAGTTTGGTTAGAAGAACATTTCTACCCTAGATGTTCTTGGAAGGTTCAATATTTCTTTGTTCAGAGGCAAAGTTGTACAATATATCCAGATTGTATTTCACGCGCAGGAAGATTCGTTCACTCCGGATATAGTTCGTTATTAGCGCTTACGATATGTTTTGTTCGCCATCTGGAATATTCAGGGTATTTTGTACAAGACTGTACTTATTATTCAACATATTTCATAGTCTTTGAGCAATCCCGCTGTGGCTTTAGGAGCTTCACAAATGACTGCTGGCACTAGTGTATAGATGATAAAACATTTTGCAGAAGATTTGAAGCCACTTCGTATCTGAAGAAAAAAACATTGCTAACATTTAGCTTATTTTATAGAGAACTAAATTGTCTATATGCGGTACGCTTTTTGCTGAATTGAGTTATTCAGCTTCAGTACTAGCGAGATGGCTTTGCTTGGGAAAAGGGGAGACTCAACAAGATTGGAGTATATTATTTAAATGGTATTTTTCACATAAAAATACTGCTTTAATACATATTCTCTAAGATGTTTAAGATTGGAACTTGGTTTTGTAGATTCAGGTTGTGTGTGGGAGGTGAGTTGACATAAAACGGAGGGTGCTTTGAACAAGTGTTTTTGCTAACATCTAGTTTGTGTTCCTGATATCGAAGTCAAAGAACTCGAGACATCAAGCCTTTCAGATAGTGGATACGTATGCTCAAAATTGTGACTATTTACCATATGCTCAGCTGTTCAAGTCATAGTTCTCGTCTAGAGCGTATATCTGCCAAGCCACTTATCCCCCAGCCAGCTTCCCCAGATTTTCCCCGCATCTCGGGTAACTACTGCCCCCGTAAATACTCATAATGGGGATGCGATAGTGGTTCGCTCTTGCGATAGACTGCTAGCTAGCAAGCCACAAGTGACAAAATCCAGAGAATGGGAGCGCCACGGTGTTTTTGGGGGCCTCTGACTCAAGGAACTCGATTCGAAACATATCAAGATGGGTGTGGGGTAAGCTTCTTGAAAGAGATATAGAAGAAGGATCATCGAGGTGGTTTCCATGATACTTGGAACTTTGTGATATGACGTTAATGTGATAAATACTCTTCATAACTAAGATCTTTATATTCGTGTTGCATGTGAGTGAATAAAGATGACGACTAAGGCTCCCTCCACCGAGAAGGTGCTCCAAGACGAGAGTCGAATAGAGCATGGAGAAAAGAATGAAATAACCAATGAACATATCGAGACAACCACCAGTCAAGATAGTACTGCCTCCGATGAGGATATCAACAACAAGTATGCCGTGAAAGGCGACAATTCAGATGGCAAGGTTGTGTGGAACTGGAAAACTCGCATTGCAGCATCTTGTCTTGTACTTCTGTACGTTAGTAAGTCATTCAACTTTTCTTTTTGTAGCTTTCATGTTGGCTGATATTCTTAGCATCCCAATTACCGCTTTACTTTGTAGGCGGCACAATGAAATTTATAGTTGCAGACATCGGCGGCGCAGATGTGATCAACTGGCTTCCAGTCGCAGCGACGCTGGCCATTGCAGCAACTTGCCCCTTTATGGGTTACTTACAAGACCTTATGGGACGAAGAAATATTACACTTGTTGGCTGTTCTCTATTATTGACCGGCACTGGATTAGTCGGTGGAGCGAGGAACTTCGGAATGGCAGTAACAGGTATGGCATTGGGAGGTGTTGGAGCTGGAATATGTGAGCTTACGGCATTGGCTGGGTATATGATAGAATACGACTAAACTAATTTTGTTGCTAATAATGTTTTAGTGTTGCTGAAATCGTACCGGTCAACAAACGTGGAATCTTCTTGGGAGTGGTGACAGCTGGTATCAGTAAGTTCTCCAATTCTCGGGTGGGAATATATACATATACTAATCCGTTGAGTTCAGTTCCTTTTGCTCCCTATGTCATTTATGGGGAATATTTCTCGACCTACTCCACATGGAGATGGGGAATGTGGATTACAATGTAAGCTAATAGGTCACGAAGCATTTCCTCCATTTAACTAGATAACAGGACGTTCACTGGGGTAGCATTTGTTGGAGTGGCTTTCACTTACTTTCCAAAACGAATTCGTCCCCTGAATGTGACTAAAATGGACATTCTCAAACAAATCGATTATGTTGGAGCATTCCTTTCGATCATTGGGCTAACCCTCTTGTTAGTATTGTACCCTTCAGCTTCTTTATTCTTCGCTAATCTATTACAAAGCCTTGTCGCTCTCAACAGTGGTGGATATACCCATGATTGGACAAGTGCATATGTGTTGTGCACCTTGCTCATCGGCCTTGTCCTCATCATCAGCTTCGTTGTCTGGGAGTGGAAGTTCGCTCCCAACCCAATGGTTCCCGGTGCCATATTTGCTGGTCAGAAAATTGTTGGTCTAGCCTTCGCAATTGCCTTTATTTCAGGAATGAACTTTTACTCTATTCTCAACTTCTTCCCTATTGTATATAGCGAACTTTTCGAGCCTACACCATATGCGATTGGAACAAAAGCTCTTGGTCCCGCATTTGGCGTCACCGCCGGTGCCATTTTGGTCAACTTTGCGTTATCCATTTTCAAGAATCATAACCGCGAGCTGTTACTTGGCTGCTGTGTGTTGATGAGTATGATCCCCTGCTTCCTGGCCGAATAGTTCTAACTGATTACTTAGCTGCGTTCGGCGGTGCTCTCGCAGCCGTTACACCGGAGACCCCTGGGTTGGCTGTTACATTCGCTACGATTGGTGGTTTCGGAATTGGTGGTGTTCTTGTACCAGCAGTAAGTGCCCCTCCTCTTGCCGCAATCTTCTAGACTCTCTTGAGAGACTCTTCAGAGCTCGTATTTTGAGATAATTTTGCCTTGTTTGCCTCAAGAACTTTAGATAAATATATGTGGCGAGCGAGTTATAAACTAATATTACCAATTCATAGGCAACAATTGCCATCACAGTAACGCCTGATGCTTTCATCGCGACAACAACCGCCCTAGCTCTCGCAATCCGTGTCATTGGTGGTACAATTGGCTTCTCGATTTACTACAACGTCTTTGTTCAGAAGTTAACACCAAAACTTCCAGAATACACGGCAAAGTTTGTCATAGAAGCTGGTCTTCCGGCAGAGAATGCATTGGAATTTGTTGGCACATGGTTTTTGAAAAGCCCTGAAGCCGCAGCCAATTTGACTGGTGTTACTCCTGACGTGGTAAATATGCCTTTTCTTTGAAATCCTCCTTGACATGAAAAAGACTAATGGTAATAAAAGTTACACGCAGCTACAATGGCAAGTCGCTGGGCATATGCAGATAGTTTGGCATATGTCTGGTATGTGAGTATCGCATTTGGAGCTATCAGTATCATTGCATGCTGCTTCTTGGGCAATGTTAGACCGTATCTCACTCATCGTGTTGCAGTTGAACTGGGAAAATAATTGGGAGCAACAACAATTTGGCCTGGTCTAGTACCAGCATTCTATGAGCTCAATGTTCGTATGGTTATATGGATTCGCCCGGATTGAGTAGTAAAGATTGTTATCTGTAAATTGTACAACCCTCAATATAAGCACTCGGTTATGTTTGGAAATCCTAGGCTGCTTTGCCATGATTAATTAATGAGAAGGAAGCCCCCCCAAGAATGATTGAAAATATGGCATTAACACATTTGTGGATATCAAGCCGAATTTGTTCCAGTTCCTCTCAAGCACAAAGAGCTTTAGGTAAGCATTGCAAATGATGAAGTCAATTACTACTATAGAATGTTTGGCGATCCAAATTCTTGTTAGCGCGTTACCATAGTTACTCAAGACTGCTGGGGAATAATGGCTTGATAGGAGGAAACGCGCAGTACTAGGCTCCTGATCGGAAACAATATATCTGTGCGAAGATTCCTGATTACACAAAGGTGGACCGACGTCAGGTTTGCGTGGATACACAGATGAAAGCTCTAGACGTAAACATGGCGATAATTTGATGTTAATAATCTAGTGCTACTTCATCTCACGTTAAATCTGTAGTGGGCTTTAAACTACTAACATTTCAATGCTAATATCTTCTCTCAAATGGAGCCAGTTAACGATCTGTATGCTTGCACAAAATTCAGAGCAAATGACCTAGGCACGTATGCTTGGTACTGAGATCTATTTGATCTGCGCTTTATCAACTTGCCTGTTTCTCATGACCTATTGACATTAAAGTTTTGCAGCGGGTTCGTCAAGTAGATTTAGGAAAGCAACATGAACCTCCTCAGTTAGATCACTTGCCTGCAAGCTCCTTCCTTTCTTGGAGAAAGCTAATCTTGAGCATTCCTAGACATTTTGTGAGCTTGGACCAAAAAAGAAAGAACAGAAGACTTACTCTTGTTATAGCACTGCCCCCGAAAGCAGCTAAAGCCAGTAGTTCCACAGAATCTAGATCGCCTTCATGTTCCCAGAGCTTATCCAGATAGGCCTTCCTCCATCCCAGAAATGTAGCTAAGGTACCTGTCAAAGTATCACCTTGCCCGCCACTCCGTTTTAACCCTCCCTCAATGTCACTCACAAATGTCTTGTCTCCGTTTGATATATAATCTTTGCTTCCTTTCTGGATAATTGTGACCCCACCAAACGCTTCAGATAGTTTTGCTGCTTGCTTACCCTCCTCTAGATCGGAAACGTCTATTCCCTTACTTTTGCATAGTCGGCCGAACTCCACTACGTTTGGTGTCAATATGCATTCCCGATATCCTTGCACTAGCTCTGGGTGAGTCTGGGCGATATTCAACCCATCCGCATCAAGAACAAAAGGCATGTTTATCTTTCGAGCTGCTTCAATAACTTTTGCACAGGTGTCTTGCATTAACTGATCACGACCGAGGCCGGGTCCTATTACCAAAACGTGGAGTCGAGGGAGCATGTCTATAACATCTTTGGCAATCGAAGAAGAGGACTCAGAGGTACTAGCATGTGAGGACTGTCGCATTAATGGATGTACCATAAGGTCTGGGGAATAGGTTTTGATCACGGCTGCAGCTTGGGGTTCGCAGATAACATGGCTCTGTAACTGATTAGATAGCTATCAGTTGAATGTGGTTATGAACGTACCATATCTGCACCAAGTCGCGCACTAGCCATAGCAGAAAAGTAAGGAGCACCTGTATAATCCTCACTGCCCCCAATTACCGCAATTCTTCCCATTTGACCTACTCATTAGCGATAGCTACACACGTCAAAAGGCGGGGTCCTACCTTTATGAAACTTCTCTAGCATTGGAGGAACCATCTTTCTGACCTTCAGAAGGATATCTCTTGTTGCTTGTGACATTTCGGACATTTCTTCTGGCATTGGCAATTTGTTTTTTGCAAGATGCGGACATTTCGTTGAGTTTCCATTTTGCCTTCGAGGTACTTCAATTGCGCCGAATGATGTCGTCACATCAGAAATCATACTGCCAAGAGTAATCCTTGACTGCTCGCTAAAGCCCCTATTATGCCAAACCATTCACCAGTTTTACACTTTGAGCACGTTGCTGAAGAAACTAGTTCCATATCCAAAATGACTGCCCAATTCTGGCGAACATATCGGCTAAGGGGCAGGTAAAAGTCCTAAAAGTCCGAAATAGCGGACAGCATAGGGGCCAACTGAAGGAAGTTTGTTAACGGAAAGCATTTCCGAATGCAAAGAATGTGACAGCTTGGTGAAGAATGAATTGAAACAGGAATAAGTTAAGCATTTCAATATATCACTTTCTTTCCGTGAAGAGACATGACTTGCGCACATAATCAATTTATTCATGCCACGCTTCTGGTACGAATAGGTACATACGTGCCTCTAGATTTGGTCTTGAGAAGAATATGTGTTCAATCGCTATTCAGTGCCTTATTTTTCTTTACAGAACTAGGCACGCTTTGGAATTCTAACTAGTGGCAGTTAGACGGAGCAAAAATTGCGCACGTAAAATCTCTATCCCGTACCAAGACGCTGATTCGTGTACATCTGGCTTCTCTGTTTTAAAATAGACCGAAGCCAGACAATTTAATATAAGTTTGACGCATGTCATGATAGAAAATGAATGTTACATCGAATCAGCATCTCAGTTCTTAGCAACACAGCTGGTCTACAGTTAATGCCATCTATATTAATTTATATTCCACAATATATATGCTATTATGGTAGTTCAGCATTTTATCATGCCTGCATCACTTTATCCAGATATAATAGTTCCCAGCGCAGATTCAGAGGACTTAGAAACTATGTCTTGCGTACCGTTATTGGATAACAACAAAAACGATGGCGAAGATCATAACAATTACAGTAGTCATGAAGCCAATTTCGGCTCCTCATACGCAGCTACGAACAACGATGAAGATAGGGAGATCCAATACCACTCATCTGAATACTCATTGGAAGAGCTGAGCAAGAATCGCATCACTGTGAAAAGTTTGGGGGACGAACCCGATTTTAGGCATCAAATGGAATTTGAGAAATACCCGCCACCAACTCCAACTTTATCGCATATGACATTACCAAGCCGCAAAGTCTCAATTCAAGCTTACAGTCAACTTTTGGGTGCTCTAGACTATGAAACAGACTCTGAAAACTCCGAAATTTGCACCTTTGGTGAAACAGAATCAGGAAAACAAGAGTGGGAAATGTTTGACAATGAGAATCCCTTAATGAGCGGAGTACTTGCTATCAGGCATGACTTCACACAACTTACGGGAGAAGAGATACGTAAATTCATTACCCCACCTAAATTGACCGCTCTAAGAGAATGGAAGTGGGAACCCAGTCCTTTGCGGCATGTTCGGACTGTGGCGAGGAGACATTACAACGATAGAGTGAGCACGGCTTTTAGCTCTGGAAAAGACCAAGCAATTTGAGCCGGCCCAATTACTGGAAAAATTACCAAAGGTTAAGCATCAGACTGCAATTCGCACCACGATTGGAAGATCTGCTGAGATACTCACCAAGGTTAGGTTAGGGCCGGCGATTGTCAGAAAAATACTTAAAGTTCAAACTCCTGAGTATATGTTGGCTAATTTATAGACTAGAGTTGGCGCAAGGAAAAACAAGTACATATCACAATTCTCTGGTACAGATATATATTCCCCAATTGGTTCAAAGCTATATCTTCGCAATTCGATTGTTGAATTTGTGTTCCATTCATTACATCTAAATTCAGAGAGACAAAAACAATTATCAAAAGCCAGCTTGAACATTTACATACATTCCTATAAACCTTAGAGAAAAGCTAATTTGCATACCTGGCTCACATTTGATTTTTTTCTGTTAGTTCCAGCATTGTCTAAACTTCAACTTGTCGAGTGAAAGGATTAATATTCAACCAGATGATACGCTGCTGGGTCTGACTCTTTGTTCAGCTGCGTGGCTAGATGATTTCAAATCTGTATACCTAGCCCGTAAAAGAGAAACAAAAAGGGGGTGGCCATAAAAAGTGGTTGTCATACACTTCTAAACTTGTGCAAGAATAAAAGTGAATGCCAGAGATAGCATTCAGTAGAAATTCACTGACAGATCCTAAAACAAGATTTCAATGTGGGAACAATTCTCAACAGATTCACTTTTATTTACTATTTCGCTTCGGTGTATATATAGAACAAGGCTTTCAACACGACAGATCACAACCAAGCCTAGCCCTACAACAAAGCAACAATACGTCTCCTTTCTTAGCCCGGCTACAAAATTCCTATTTCAATAAATAAGCAACATATGAAAACTAGCTGTCTCACCTGAAACAAGCCTCAATGGATAAAACAACGAATGACTGTTTTTCAGAGATTAGCCTCGGCAACTTGGGTGGAAAAAGCAGCGATAATAAGCAGCACAACACAAGTAACGACACACAGTTCTCGGGTGAAGAGTGTTTGTATTATGGCCGTGGAAGAGGAGTTGCTGTAGAGACTTCGGTTGACAAAGATGAACCTGGTAGTCATACTGAATATTCGGACGAAGAAGAAAGTTTGAACGTAGGTGATGCCGAAAATGCTGAAGGCATAACAGCCCTACTTGGTGCCAAAATCCAGGATGAAGAGGAGGATGGCCAGGAGGATCTCAACCTTGACAGATCCTCAGATCTCTCAATAACTAGAGGTGGCAAAGCGGTCCAACAACAAAGTGAACCGCGTTATGAGGACTTCAGTGATGAAGACTCAGACAGTGATGAAGATATGGAGCATATGTGCCTTGAAGATCTTGAAGACCTAGAAATGGACCAAGATGAGAATAGTAGAGAAGGAGAGCAACACCCGACCCCACAAATTCAGCACGCCGCCGATGCAAGTGAAAGCCCTACTCTATCACCAACAGTCCAATACGACAGTTACTCCTTCCCAAATCGATATAATGCTGCTGCCGATGCCCCTATAAGCCAAACCAGCCCAATCACCCCAAATTCCGCGTCTACAATATCTGCTACCTCATCGACACCAACATACCCACCAGGTCTTAACATCCGCCAAGCACACGATATAACCCTTAACACAAACTTACACTACTCACCACCAAGTTTCAACTCACCCTACGATGACTTTATTCGGGTTAACGGACAAATAGTACTTCCCGTATGGACCGGAGAAGGCGATGCAGAGGCTTCTTTGCGCTCACACCGGATTTTAGGGAAGCATAGGGTCAAGAAGCATAGCCGATTGCGAACTTTATGGATTCCCATTTCTGATGATGAGGTCTTTAGAACATGGGGATCCCAATTCTGATCAAGCCCATTCTGTTGCAGGGGAGGGGCGCTGAAATAGAATGGAGGTCTGCCACGTCGGAATAAACCTTTTCTTTAAAATGTTGGTGAAGTCTGAAGGAACGGCAACTGAACCGGTTCATAGAAAAAAGCCTGATCTTGTCAATTCACTGAGATGGTACTAGAAGGACGGAAGACAATATACATACATGATGTTGTGTCTTCGTTCTATATAGATAGGCTCAAAATGATTCAAGCATCTTCCTAATACATTAGATTTTATCGCAAGACTGGCTCTCTGTTGTGTTTCACTCAATAACTGTCTCGACTGTAGTTTGAAAGCTCTATAATGTGACTGAGGAGATCAATCATAGCAAAAGTCTAGAGACTAAAAACCAATGCTCTACAACACAGAAGCCTGCGAATGCACGCTTCTCAGGAATGAAGATGAGGTTTTTATATGATGCAATGATCCAAAAACTTCGTAAGTCCTATCTTAACAAATGTTCCGTCTAAATCTAGTCTACTTTCTGTATTTTGAACTTATTAAGCTTGCCTCTCAAAGTATTCTAAAAGAATCGTTGATCTTTAATCATCATAAGAGCTATTTTCCCACCAAGTCTCTTCCCCCAAGTATTTCTCCTATACATTGCAAGTTAGAGCCGATTCCTAGCATGCTCTATTCACGCATCTCCTGGTTTGTGCTATTTCTGTTCCTCCAATACGAATTCGTCACTCATATCGCGAATGTGCCTTCGTTCACTTAATCCTCTCTCGCTGACTGCCTTGCTAGGATGGAAGATGTTGAATGTAATCGTCATGAGAGCCATAAGAGTTGCATCGAAGATATAAATATATACTTCATTCGACATCAAAACACCGTCACTGCCAGTAACATATTCTGCTACACGGAAGAGAGATCTGATCATGATGAATGCTGAGGCGGCGTAAAGAACATAAAGCTGTCGCTCCCATGGAACAGATATTGTGGTCGAAATGGTGGTAGGACAAGCTCGAATACGGTAATGAAATATACAGGCACAAATGGCAAAAAATCCAAAAAACACGATTTGAATCCCTAGCCCACCGATGATAATGTTTTCTCCCATCTTTACTGCGTCTGCATCTTTGGCTTTTGCTAAGAGACCACCACCACTTGACTGAGCAAGAAATGAAAGAACATCACCGCCAACGAAGATCTTGGTGAGCCATGTTGATCGAATAATTGAGGAAGCCTCTCCGTCTGTAATTCGAATAATGCGGCCAAGTACCATATAAATGGATGCCGCGAACAATGCTGGCGCAAGCAGTATCAATAAGCTTTGCATGATATATGGAGTCAATGTCCAGTTGGGAGATTGAGTGCTGGAAATAGCACGTCCGATATAGCCCACGCACTCGACTGATTCATATTAGAATGTGCTCTGAGGAATAACTTTAAGAATACTGACATAAGCCTCCGATCACGAACGGTATAAAATACCATGTTCGCCTTCGAAAGAGCTGAAAGCAGTGATATAGATTCGAAATTCCAAACAAAACTATAAACACCACTGCAGCGGCCATCGAAGGATCATAATGATAAAATATGTATTTCTTTGGCGCTTCAGACATATTGGGAGCTTTCTTGTGTTAAGCGGGAATTTGGTTGCTGGAAGAATTGAGCAAGTTGAATTCGTTAAATGCTTTTACAGCTCTATTGTAAGTATGAGTTAATGTGTACCAATTTGTGCCAGAACGAGAAAACAATTTAGCTGGAACCATACCCGACTATGACAACTCCAGTCCTGTAATTTCGTGCGCGGCGGTACGCGAATTTTGATAGTGAAGAGTCTGGAAAGGCTGAGATGATTGAAAAGAGAAAAAAACAAAGAAAGATACATAGCTGCATCGGTGCAGCTAAATATGTACATATATATGGGGAATGTGATAGTCATTATCATCTAGTGGAAGGCTGAGTTTAAGCTTCCTCGCATAGTCTTCTTTTACGAGCGAATACGACGAATCCTATAATTCCCCTCTGTTTTTACCCTCTCAGTTCGCATTCGCTCGTATTCGCTCGGCTAAAACCCGAGAGTGGGGCCCAGATGCTCCACCTCTCCAAATCTTCCGCCGACACTTAATGATCCGCAATGGCAACGACAGCAACCTAAACCGCGTACAGTACTGTAATGAGCATCTGCATCTAATCTCTCCTCAAAAAAAAATCCACTACCATGTCGGGATTGCATTCCTAGGGCTGTGGCTTTTGCGTACGTGTTTTCCTCGTCAGCTTTCCCGCAATAGTATTTGGCAACCTAGCATAAAGGACAGCAACCACCAAGATTGCACGCAATTTCAGGCTTTTACCAAGGAGAGTACACCCGTCATGGACGTGGATACCTGCTCGAGGAGGCCACATAAGAAATCGAGGAAGGGCTGTAAGAGATGCAAGCTAAGAAAAGTAAAGGTATTTAAATGCACCAAGGGTTCAGCTTCGGTTTTGGCGTTCCGAATACGTGCGAATCCGATATCCTGTGCAAACCCATGAACTGGTAACATTACCAAAGACCTCTTCCTGACATAACAATAGTGCGACGAGAGAACACCAGCCTGTACCAATTGTATGAAACATGCTGTTCAGTGTGATTATCAGCAAAATGAAGTTATTAGCCCTAGCACAAGTATATATCAGTCGCCATATAGGAATGCCCCGCATTCCTTTGGAAATCCATCACCCTACTCATCGCCAATAATACCTACACCATCGCCAAGGGAGCTGTCAATTCTTTCTGTTAATGGTCCACTACCGGTACGTCTGCGTGTGAGACAAACTATTCAAGAACCAGCTTTATTCTGCTGCGCGAGTGTGGAGCAGTTTGGCATTTTAATAAGGTGAAGCAGTCTAGGCAACCTTTCCATATTGAATGTGATATATAAGCCATGCAATAAGCGTAGTGCTCATCCAAAATATGTCGCGCCTGATTAAGTATCGCCTCGTTAACCTCAACCTAGAGTCTGAATATGGTCGATCTGGAGCTTCTACATAACTACTGCAATACAACTTGCAACACACTGCATAACGATCACTCTATGAAGTCTTTGTGGCGCATCAATGTACCCCAGTATGTAACCTCCTTTGCGGATGTAAAATACCGATAATGTTGACTCGACAGGGTTGCGTTCTCTCATGATTTTGTTATGCGAGGTGTCCTTGCACTATCGGCTCTTCACATTTCGTACCATCGGCCACAAAAAAGGGATTTGTATCTCTCACGCGCCATGGCTCATCATAATGCGGGACTAATAGAAGCAACAAATGCTATTCGGAATGTTTCCAACGAGAACTGTACTGCACTGTTTCTCTTTACTTCGATTTGTTGTATATTCAACCTTGCACCTCCGCGACAGCCTGGGGATTTCTTGGTAATTCTCCTTCCTAACGACATCATTTGATTCGATTGAACGAGCTTTGACGAGCTCTACTATAATACGATACAATGCAACATGGAGATAAAAATTACTAACTTCCTGATCAATAGGTTATCGGAAACTCTGGCATAGCTGAGTGGCTCACACTCGTTCGTGGAACCCGATCCATCATTGACAACGATTCTGAGTCTCTGCGAAACGGGCCGTTGGGGCCGATAATTAAGCAAGGCGCTAGACGATATGCTGCTCGTGAAAAGTCCGACCTGGAAAATTTTGTGGAGAGTGAGAGGTTAAGTGAACTTCTTAACTTGTAAGTAGTCAATGGCGGTGTCGTTTCTGTACCACGCCAAAATGTTCACCCACATAAATACTCGATACGCAAATTGCGGACAGTATAAGATCTAATATTTTTGGCCATTTCAATCCTTGTAACGCTTTCATTTTATCCCAGAACTGCTATTCTAGAGTGTTCAAAAATAATTTAATAGTGTCATAATATCTACGAGATTTAGCGCGATATGTGGGCCAGCTAGTTCTTGCTGACAATTCCAATAACCAATGTATTTGGGACTCACTGCTAACTTGGATTCAGGATTCGTGCTCATAGTACAGACCCTGATATGCTTGAAACATATCGCCAAGCAGTATACGAATTACGAGATTGCTATGTGGCTGTATATCAATCTACCACTTCCCTGGCAGCAAGCGATATCTTTGGATGGCTATTCAAAATAAGCGATGAATACCTGAACTTATTGAAAGATCGGACACAAGAAGCGCTATCAGTATTTGCTTTCTTTTGCGTAGTGCCTAGAAAATTGGAAATGTGCTGGTGGATGGAGGGTTTCAGTTCTCATCTCATGTCACGGATATACGAGCTTTTGGACGAGGAACATCGATTATGGATACGGTGGCCTATAGATGAAATCGGAGTAAGTTTTCTTCTACTATTGTCGTCTTGGAGTAAAATGCTTCTAAGCGCCCAGTGATTACCATGTTCCCATGGAAAATTGTGCTAATGATCTCATAGTGGGTACCAAACTAAAAATCTGTACTTCTCTACACGTATTCAAAACATGTTTGTTTGTTCATTCAGCTACATTAGCATTGATAATACCATATACACTCCTTCTGATTTTGTATTAGGCTATCTTTCAAATATTTGCTTCCTGCTTTTGCGCTTGACTATTGTCAATACACTTGACGTTGCAGACTGTATTTAGTTCAAAATAAGCTACCAGTGGCGATCTACGATCGCAGATATAATGAACGTTCGACTACTTTTCTGATCTCTTGTCAAGTCAATCCCCGCACAAGTTTTCATATCTTTGACAACTTAGGCACTCCCATGATGTTCCTGCCAGTATATCATTAAGGAAGTACTCTACAAGTTGACAGCTTCCCATCATACGCCAGTCCACGAACTCCCAAAGGTTTCTGAAGCCACATCAATCACAATTTTCCCCTTTGCCCTTGAGGTTTTGAGTCTAGCGATTGCTTCTGGAGCTTCCTCAAGCGAGTATTTGTGATCAATTATAAGCTTGATTTTGCCTTCAGCAACCCATTGCCCAACTTTCGCAGCATTCTCAGGTTTGGCTGAATCGACGAGGAACGCATTGTACTTATTTCTCATGCCTCCTAGAATTTTCGGCCAGAATCTTCTGACAAAGGAATTGACAAGCGATCTAAAACAACTTGGTTAGTCGATGCTCATATAGAAATTAAGGGATAGCTTACGACAAGGCTGGTGTGCCTCCAACCATTGTGTACACAGACTGTGGTTTGGTATACAAATATGACTTCCATATCAGCTCTTTATCCAATCCTACATTATCCACAACATAATCATACATCACTCCCGTATTCACCAATGCCTGCAAAACATTCCCCTTTGTATAATCAATCACCACATCCGCACCTAAACTTTTGCAGAGCTCTGCGTTTGCTGATGAACATGAGACCGTAACATGGCATCCAACAATTTTCGCAATTTGTATCGCAAATATCCCAGTACCTCCCGAGCCACCGTTTATAAAGATCTTATCGCCATTCTTGACGAGAGGAACGATGCTTTGATATGCGGAGATCCCAGCTACTGGAATACTTGCTGCCTCGAGAACATCGATTTCTTCAGGAACCGGAAACAGATATTTTGCCTTGACCAGCGTATATTCTCTGATGGCACCACCAGCAAATAAATTATCACCGCTGCACCCGTGAACAATATCACCGGCTCTATACGGCGAGCCAACTGCAGGTGTGACCATCACGCCGGAGAAATCGTTTCCTGGAGTTGCAGGCTTAGGAATGGCGAGCCAGCCGATTAATGGATGTTCGGCGCCTTTATAGTCCACCGGGTTTAAAGAAGCGGCGATGACTTGAACGAGGTGTTGATCAGGTTTGGGTGATGGTACTGGAACATTTTCTTTTAGTACTAGGTTTTTCTCGATACCTCCTTTACTAGTAGTGTACTGCCACGCCTTCATAGTTGAAGGTGGTATGAAAGTTTTGGCCATTATGCTGCCGTTTGTTGTATGAAGCGCGGCGATATAGAGTCCCTTGGGCTGTTAATACTACCTGCAATCGCGGGCGATAGTGAAAATCAAGTATGTTTCATTTACTGTTGAATGAAATCCCAATTTGTTTTATCTAAGTCTGGCGGTCTAATTCTTGTGGTATATATATTTCGATCTATTGTGTAACCAATAAGAGTTGCCCCGCTCGGCTTGACATTTTGCCGCTGGATAGTTGCAAGTCCGATCGCCGGACAATATATTCAAGTTCTACAAATGAAAATTCGAGCTTTACCACATCTCTAGGACTATGACCAGAAGGATTATTGACCAACTTAAACTTAGATATTAATGAATCACGGCTGCCTTATGTAAAGGTTAATGGTCGGAACAGCCGGAGTAGAGCTAACGGCGGGACTAGCTCCCGCAATAATAAAGCTTGATAGTGTGGGGTACCTTGGCATTATTTTGATACAGACAACATGTCTTCTTAGTCACATCCGCAAGCCATGGCTCAAACTTTCAGATCATGAGTGCTAATAGTGTAATATATCAAACCTTGAGAGCTGCAGGTAATTCCTTTCAGAAATTATACTTAGTACTTTAATTTCTGATATTCAACGGAATCTCCCAACGAAGTCGAGAACCTAGGTCAAGTACTTCAATATGATAGCTCCTAATCCCGTTGGGTGTCGATTAATTCCGCAAATTAAGATGTCATTTAGTCAGTATATGGTTCAACAACATGCCAGAACGTATCTTCTGTATTCAGAGATTTTTCCAAGGTAAAAGAAGTGTTCTGGAAATGTACAGATGAATCAGTTTCTTGCCCAAGAGAGCTGGGGATCCTTCAAAACTTTTGGAACCCGCGGCTCATCTGCTTGACTAGTGACCCAGGCATCGGGAACTCAATGTTCTTGCGATCCTAAACGAAGATCAACGAGCTCTTGTCGGAAAGTCATATAATACGGTTCTTAGCTATAAATCTAATAGATTGCCATTCGTAGTCAATAAGTGGAATATCAAGAATAAAGTGCAACATGTCTTTGAAGCCAGTGATCTCAACTATCTCTAGGGACTCATTCGCTTTCTTAAAATCTAAATATGGTGCAAATAAAACGTGACAACTCAAGTACTAATAATAATTGATATAGGCTGATTCGCAAGATGTCCGCTACGAGTGACGGGTAGAGGAAGGTGAATTGTACTGAAGCATCAAATTGAAAGATATAAAACATGCAATATGATAACAATAATGAGGCTTCCGGCTTATACTTAAGGCGTTGAGAAAACTTCCTAATTTTGCACTTAGATTTGGAAAAAAAAGGGGTGAAAGGTGACAAGTTTAGAAGCTCTGCTAACACAGGAGCAACTCTATCACCACTCAATGTATCGGCTAACCAGACTAGATCCAACCAATCTTGATAGAATGAGAGTCTCAGAAGAGTTCCAGATTTCCTAGACCTGACAGATCGACGTATTCCAACAGTCAAAAAATGTTGGTAACTAGTAGTACCCCTAAATGCTCCTGTTTTGCAGCAGAAAATTTCAATCTATTCCAAATGTATGCCTGACAGCTCTGCTACGTTTTACAAGCTACGGCACTAGCCTCAAAGCCAAGCCTACTAGCTATGATGCCACTTCCCCAAATCGCGTATTGTATAGCGAAATGAATCCAAACGCTACCCACTCTAGCACGCAATTTCTCTCAGTTTCTTCTTCTCCTTTTCAGCTCTTTCATCACCTTCCTTCTCCAAAAACCGCCCGTGGACCCTTTCCAAAGCACTTCGAACTCAGAGACAGCTCTCTACGGACATCAGCTTTTGCTATCATAGTTAATATATGCCCGACGTTTAGAAACTTATCTCGCCAAAGTTTTATTGGTTCTGATATCTTGTTGACTAGTATCTTTGGCTCGACGGCTTCGCCTTTATCTTTGCTTCGACAGACTAATCTACCATCTCAACGCAAATACCGTAAATAAAGCATGCCAGTAGTCTAAGTGCTTCGGGTCAACTGCGAAACTCAATCAATTGCTGCATGCTGTAGGGAGGTACTTTTGGTAAGCCACGCTCTCTATCCCGTGAACACCTTGCGGTCGGGACGTACAAGCTGACAAGTTAAAGTGCCACTAATTTAGTCCCTACTCAAACAGACCACAGCACACAGGCGTCAAGATGCGCTGCTACTACGAAATCCTAGGTGTTGCCCGAGACTCTCCTCTTCCTGAAATCAAAAAAGCATACCACAAACTTTGTCTTCAATATCATCCCGACAAGAACAATGGATATACTAATACCACAGCACAATTCCAGGAGGTGGCAGCTGCTTATGAAATATTAGGGGACCTAGAGGCCAAGTCTAAGTATGATAAGCAGCTGCGACGAGAAGAGAAAGGAAAGCGACATGAAATGGAGTTGAAACTTCGCAAGGGAGCGTGGGAGATGGATGCTAGACGAAAGAAGGCACAGCAGGATAGTTTTATGCGCACTTGGCATAAAACTCAGAATATGGAAGATGAAAGTCAGGTAAGAGAATTTGCAGAATAAACGAAAAGTTTTGCATAAATCTTTGAACTGAAGGTTGTATAATTTATTAACTCCAAAGTAGGCGGAGTTTGATCCAGAGAGAACATACTTCGGCGAATCCTTCTGGTCAGAATTTGGTCCTTTTGAAAGCGGAACTCGATCGGGTATTCCCTCATTTAAATATGCATCTATGCCTGCTTCCAACTCTGAAGAATGTTGCGAATCTGCTGAGGAGCAACCCAAGCAAAACAGTTCATCAGCTGCGTGCCCATCTACCTTTGGAGAATCTCATCAGTCCTTTCCTAAGCATCCTCCGGCGGAAAACAGCAGCAAACCATCTTCAAAGCCACGACCACGAAAATCATATGCTGAGTTTTCCGCATCAGAAATTTTCCCTGACTTCAAGGATACAACAGCGAAAACTGATTCTAAGGTGGGTTCACGGCCTGCTAGCCAGCCACCAGCCCCAAGAGCTCCATGGCGATCTCCTTTGAACAACGATTGGCAGCGAGCGTCGTTCAGAGGTGGAGAAGCATCTATACCAGTGATGCCAACCGTAAGTGAGGATGCTGAGAAAAGAGACAGCGACAATAATCAAGCAGATCCGCCAGAAAATCCTAGAACCACCCAAAACCAGAACGTCGGACCAGAGAACACCAAAGAAGAGAAAATAAAGAAGAAAGAGGCTCATAACTTGGAGAATACTCCAAGCAAATCAGATTCAACGACAGGTAAGAGGGCTACGAAGCGTAGAAAGTCAGACCCGTCAAGTCGGAGATTTGAGGCTCCAGAGTTCAGCCAGGCCCCTCAGACTACATCTGAAGGGATCCCCATTAAGTGAGTAGCACTATCCCTAAACCTGTATGACACGTGCGACAACTATCAAGGCGTTAAATTCACTAACTAAATATCAGCCCTCAAAAATCTAGAAGTATCCCGCCTGGCGCTCAGAAACCTCAAGGACCAGAAGGCCTCAACTACTCTTTTATGTTTCACTATGATGAGTCTCCGAGATCGAGGCCAGATTTTCAGCGTAAACTTCCACCAAAGCCTAGCCCACTTCTGCGTCCAAAAAGTGTGTTTCAAAAGGCACGTGCGATGTCCTACCAGAAGCTAGACGAACTTTGCTCAAAATTAATGACCAAGGGATCGAAAGCCAAGAAAGAGGCAAAGCTAGCTGCGCAGCGTGTGACAGAAGATAAGAATAAAGAAAATGAGCCTCTACAGCGACAGCAATCTCAGCGTGCTGGCGACCATCGACCGTCAAAAAGAAACAACGGAAGGAAAAATAATGAAGGCCAGATGCCTGGATTCCCAAGCAAGATCGCGGATTGGAGAGTTGCCACGAGACGTGAATACGCCACGCAGCGAGCCTCGTTTGAGCACCGCCGAATGAAGATTGAAAATCAATTATATGAGCAACACAGAATTCTTGAGCTAAACAATTTTGCTGCCAAATCATTAGCTGGTGATTATAGAATCCGTGAAGCAAAACTTCGCGGAATATACATGTCAGGATTTTTCATGACTAGTTCGGTTTTTGATGCCATGGATAAAGATGCTGAGCTTGCCAAAATTGAAGAAGATCGAGCAAAAGCAGCGAAAGCTGCAGAACATGCTTCTAGCATGATTCAGCTTCTCAAACAGAAGATGCGAGAGGAGAAGCAGCACTATACCAAGGCTGTTCACATGGCTCGCGTGCAAAACTCAAGAAACGCTTGCAGGTTTTTGAAGGAGAACATCACTCTTAGCCCCCCCAGCACATGTAGCCCAAAGCAGCGTGAGCTATGCTTAGGAATTTGGGAAAGTGTTGGATCGATTTCTATTGAGGAAGCATTGAGTGGAACTGCAGACAAGACGATTCTGGAAAACCTGCTATTATATCAGCAGTGGATTGAGACCAAGGACTCCGATAGAGAAAGCCAATTCTCAAAGTTGGACTTCTTGCACAAGAATGAGCGTCAGTTGGAAGAAAATGATAAATCTAAGTAAGAAATCTCTAAGCAAAGCAAATAGGCGATGCTATGCCAAAGTGCAAGACACAGCCACGGGAACTATCATTTGTTTATGCTGCTGGTCTCAATATTTACAGAGTTTCTGATGAATGAACATGGTCGAACTGAGCGGGGGTAACTGATGTTATTGAGAATTGGCAGCCAGAATTTCTTGTTCTTCATGTTAAGTAAGGTTGTGGATGGTTCCTGCTTTGGAAGTTTCATTCTTTGGACGTCAATCACGGCTCAATCCGATATCTCATTTGTAAGATAGAAAAGTTGCAAGATTAGCTTTCGATTTTAGCAATCGCTGTGATTATAGAACGACAAGGCAATCAGTAGTAGGATTTCTTCATGAAAAATTGTAGGAATATTTATAAATCTGTTATAGCAAAACTGTAAGGCTGGTTACCTTTCAATAGTGTGACAAACGTTGTGCTTGGTCGTTGCTTTGAAATAAACCGCAAAGGCCCAAGGTTTACAAGATACTATGGATGACCCGTGTGTATTCCTTTTGCACTAAAGATTGGAGGCGGTTGCTGGAGAAATTACAATGTCAGAATTTTGGAGCAAGCAATTAAGCCTAGCGATGCCAAGACTGGAGGCTTGTTCAGACTTGTCGATTTCGGCGTTAAGGACTTAGTGAAAGACAACGACACATCAACCACATCAAACACGTTAACAACAACAACTTGCCTTTGTTCTATTTGCTTTGCATATTTTGTTTCTTGGATTAGACAACATGATCGTTATCTTAAGCTGTAGAATTGGTAAGCATGGCAACTATCGAAAAAGGAGACGTGCAGATCTTGGTGCATACATCAGCACCTAGTACAGGACGAGACGATACGAGATACAGAGAACTAGCCCATGGCTACTTGAAATTCGAACCGGTAAACCACCGCGTATTTTGGGACGAATTAGAGGGAGAAGAAAGTAGCCAGGAAGAACGATTAGAAGATGAAAGAGAGCGAGTTGATGACGAGGCAGACGAGTCGTCTTGCCAACTCCAACAGGAACTTCAGCTATCTACACAAGGGGAAAGGTCATCAGAGGCTTCATATCAACCAGAGGACAATCCAGAGCCTGAAACTGCTTCTACTGCCGTAAGCTCTACTCAGGATAGAGACTTGGTCTTGGCAGGACATACTCGATGGGCATATTCCCCGCCTATGTCTTTTCAGAGTGTAATGGGAAATCTCGACTCGCCACCTATTCGAGACAGAAATGCCTCCAACAATGAATCACCGGTTGGGAGTACTCAAAGATCGAATGGCCCATGGGAACAGCCCCCCGGTACAATTTCTGATTCTCAGCCCGAGCTCGTTATTGCGAGCACGCAGCCCTCCTCTCCTTCGTGGGTATGGAAGACTGTTGAAAATCTGCTGGAGAAATCACATGCAGCTTCAGCTCAAACAGAGATAGACGAAATTCGAAGCCTTGTGATACCATCGTCAAGTGCAGATTCTGATCTCGATCAGCGAAAAGATATAAAACCTTTTCAAGCGACCTTATCAGGCCACCTATCGTCCACATCCACATCAGAGAAGGCGCGCAATTCTGGGCCAGCTTTGAAGAGTAGAAGCTTCAACATTCTCTCGCAAGAGCAAATGCTACCTTTAAAGAGGAAAGAAGCGTCTCTTCTTTGTACGAATATATCGTCATCTGTTGCGTTGGACATAGATGCTGCAACAATATCTACCACCAAAGAAATTATGAGCAAGTCCTCGAAGAGAATATGCTTGTCAGAATGCCAGACACAGGGGCTTCAAATTGGTGCAGCGCCACAAACCTATGTAGAGTATTCCCAGGCGGTGGCATCTTGCAATGTGGAAAGTAGTATAATGGAACTCCTTGTTGAGGAGGAATCAAACATTCGTGAGCCTCGAGTTGATGCTTCTCGCATAGAAAATAGCCGGTCTACCCCCTCTTCACGCATCTCATCTAGCAAAGCAACTGAAGTTGCGACTCCTTGCTCTTCATCTCCGACATCTCTCTGGGCCAATATTCTTGAGGTGCGACCTCCACCACCTAAAACTTCCCAGAAAGCTCTTAAGCCGGAGAATTTGATCACGACTTCTCTTCAACAATTTGTTCATAAATTTCCAGCTGATAGTATCTACCAACCAGAAAGACAGGCTCGAGAGCTTCGTCCAATGGAAAGAGGTTATTGGTTAGTCACCTCACAGGCATGGGATGCACGAGTCAAAAGGTCTTTCTGGTGTTATGTTGCTGCTTTTGTCAACAAGGGCCACGGAGGCTGGGGGATGTGGTCCGTAAGAGACGAGGATTTCAAGAGCATAAGGGTTTATTGCTGGGGAATTACAGTAAGACATGTTTACCTTCTTCTACACATTTCTAGTGGGAACAAAATAAAGGGAACAGGCGCTCGGTGGATAGATGGGAGAGGTGAGGATATTATTACAATGCCATCAGCAATCAGACTCTGAGACTTATCTTCTGTTTGCATACATTATGACGCTAGATATCGATACTCAATCCACTGGTACTTCCTTCATCTTTGCTTCTGATATTTTTAGTGATATTTCAAAATCGTGCCAAGTCTCATGTTAGAAATTCACGTACTAATCATTAGTATGCGCGACTTTGTTGCTCACCAACCCATGGTTAATAGGCTACAAATGCTATTTCTTTGAACTCTAAATAGTCATAGAAACCAAGTTAAATTGGGTATCAGCTTCATGAACTTGGGTTCATTCATCCTAATGCACAGCCATGATAAGCATCTGGCACAAGATGCGTGGGAATCTTCATCCACTAGACCAAATTTTGGTGATTGACCTGCACGCTCTACTGTGTAGTCTCTTTATCATTCTTTCTTAAAGCAGCATGTCGGTTCAACAGACACAATACTTGTTCGGAGAAACTATTATCCTCTAATATTTCGCCTTTGTTGGCCTTGCCATTGTCCTATTCACTCCATGCCCACATGTTGTTTTCCAATACACATGACCACTTAAGTGAATAGTAAATTTCACACTAAGAGAATGGAGGCCACTAACCCCAGTCTCCGAGAATTCGTCTTTCTCTTTACTGCAACTATCAACATACCCTTCCCAATTTCGGACAACGAATAATTGAACAACGCCAAAATGTCCTCAAGTCAATATAAGAAGACTACAGATCTTCCCATTCGGGCCAAGATGCTTAAACTTCTGTACGTGGATGGAGAGCTACCTGAAAATGATTCAATAGTCAATATGTTCTGTGGTCAAAGTGTAAGTCACAACTGTCCATCTTGATCATCACTTCTGGAGCGCGGCATTTAGTATATTTGATTATACGTGTGCCACTACTAATAAGCTTCTATAGCATACTCTCCAAGTCATTGCCCTCCGAAAGCTACTGCCATTGTTCAAAACCAAACTTATTGAAATAGATGTTAATATTCAAGGATGCATTGAGCATATTTTTGCTGAAAACATTGAACACTTCAATGCCGTTCATCAGACAGCTACACTCATTGCTGAGATGAAGCTGTGTGAGCAGCGGGCAGTCACTGCACCTCCTTTCCCGAGCGCAATGACGAGCCCAAATCTGAACAACAGTCAAAATGAATCGTTCCAGTCATTTAAGTCCTTGGAAAGCCTTCGTACTCGAACCGCTTCATCCAGTGTAGGTTTTTCTCTTCTTTTTTCACAACTACTACACTACAAGAAAGACAATTTATCTTTTTTAAAACTGGTGACAGAGAAACTCACATTTATGTCTAGAGCTCTGCCAACCGTCGTCATCTTGCGGACACCAACACGGACACTTCTCGATTCCTAAGTAGCTCATCGCTTATTCCCCGCCCAATGACCAGCCACAAGATCGTTTTCCAAACTACCCGCTACGCACGCATTGGGCTCAACCTCGAGGCAGCTAATTCCATAGTTCTCCAATATGCCGAGCACGCTGAAAATATCCTCCTTCGACAGGAGATTGCCATTCTCCAAGCTGAGCAAATCAATCGCAAAGTTCGCGTTAAGCAAGCTGAGAAGGAGGCCAAAGCGCAAGAGAAGCAAGCTGCGAAAGATGCAAAGTCAACCCGTCGCGGACAGCAACGCAATGCTAGCACAGCTAACGTCGCGCGTGTCGATGATGCTAGTGTTCGAGCTCATATGTACAGCAATATTTTCACACCCACTCCCGTGGCTAAGAGAACCACGGAGGGTGGAAATTCTCAGATGTACGGTAACCTCTTCAAAACCAAAGACATACGAGATAGTGAGATTTGAAACCACTATCGGCGGTTATCTTTTGCTAGAAGTTTTCTTGTGGACATATTACTATTTCTATATTTGAGATATGATCTCCGCTAACGTTTTGGGTTTTTGTGTTGGATAGGTATGCAGATACTGCAGATATGATTGTGGCTCCGCCATATGTTGGTCTCGGTTACTAAGACAACAATAATCGATGCACCCAAGATTACATAAAGTTTGAGCGTCTATGAACCCAACGCTATGAACTTGAATACCTTAGTCCGAAAGACTCAAATCGGAACGTATTTGGTGGATCTGCTGGAAGGAGGCCATTATTTCCTGAAGGGGGGTTTAGGACTTGCCGACTTTTCAAGGCGCTGGAACTTACTTCACTCTTTTCAAGCTCTATCATGTTTTGAAAGCAGTGTTTAGTGAGTCGGGAATCATTGGAACTCCTAATCGCAATTGTATTTAAACACCACAAGTGAGAATATGGGGGTTTTCAACGGGACCAATTGAGTATACTTGGCTAGTGACAGTGAGACATTATACCACTAGTCAAAAAATTAACAACTTTGTGAGTCTAGTAGTCGAGTGTAAGAGACACCATAAAACCAACACTGTCGAATGATTGCTGCTAATTATTCTGATGATTCCTTGAAGACTGGAGCGTGAGTCAACTATTGAGCAGTCTTAATGTGTTATGGCTCATGCACACTTTGAGTACTACTTTTTGAAAACCTCTATGCGGGCTACCATTAGATGGAATGTTTGAAGTTGATAATAGACTGTGTCTCCCAGTTTTATAGCACTATATTAATGACTAGTATTAGGGTAGCCAGTGCAGAAATCAGCCTAATACTGCCTAAGAGGAGGTAAGTAGTTTTTGAAAAAGAATAAGCGAATTTAGTAGTGCAATGCAGAAATTTGAACACTGAACTGAAAGAAAAAGCACTAGTACTACAAGCATGAATAGAACTTATTCGCAATTGTAATTCATTGCTAGTCACATCGTCAGGTACCGTAACAGGCCACCCAGATAAAAATTTGACGCACATCATTTTCCATTGATGCCGCGTCGCCGTCGACCTTTTCGGTCAACCACTAAGTATCGAAGGGCAATAAGCCAGCTCCAAAATGCCAATTCTCCATGTTACTCCAACAAGATCATTGCCTCCATGTTCAAAATGAAGGGCTGGTACGCTGCCTGAAAACTATAAACCACAATGCGAAACCCAGTAAGCAAAACCTGCTCCCGGTATATGTGCAGAATCCTATCTCGCCGATGATAGGATGGGGAATTAAAAACGCCGTCGTTGAATGCATGATATCGAGTCTTGTGATGATGGTGAAGTTAAAGAACGAAATTTTGTGTCGGATAGCCGGCTTTAATGTAAAACTGGTAGCATTAAGCCAGGCATAAAATAATGTGAAAGTCATTATGCATTATGTAACAGAGGAGTAGGTCGAACTAGCCAGATCCATCCACAGGAACGGATCCTACATTTTGTGCTCGTCCCCAACCGGAGTTGCGGTATTCCCGTCGTTGCTCTGACTGACTGTCAGGTGTACCGCTACCATTTCGATGCGTGTATGGGGATGGAGCCTCAAGATCTTGGCCTTGCCATTGCTCGAGTGGTGCAGTTTGATTGCTAGATCCAGGATGAACGGGATATGGATTTTGCACATGGCGAACGCTACTTTCCTTTTGCCAGGCATGGGTTTGAGCTGAATCGGTATCGACTCGAGTTACAACTGGTGCCAAGGCTCGATCTTTGTTCGAACGCCCACCGGGTGAGACATCGGAAGCTTCGACTTGGTGTTTTGGTCCACCAATAGAACCTAGATCTCCATAGCGCTTGAGGATCTCTTTTGTGGTAATCTCACCTCCATTCTGAAAAAGCGAAGTGTCGGCTAAAATCGATTGGAGATCCTCAGGAATCTAAAAATCAGATCAGTCACGTCACAGTGAACCTACTATGCAAGAAGTAACTCACCTCACACATCTGATCATTATACTCTATAAGGGCGTGAACGACCTCAATCGCAAGGAAATTGTCGTCACCGAGACCGACCTTGGTGTTGGAATAGAGAATGTTAGGGGCAATTACAGTTGCAAGATTATGGGTGTCCATCTTTGAGCCAGACTCCTCGTCAATTTGATGAAAGGAAGCGACCCAATTGAAAAATGAGCATAGAATCTCCAAGGAATCTCGGTGAGCTTTTGGAAGAAGACAGCAGGTTAAATGAAGGATACGGCGCCGCTTGTCATCATCTGTGATCTTTGAAGCAGCGATAAACAGTCGATTCAGCTTGAATGTCAATATTGGATCCGGAAGATCTCGCAAATACTTCTTTAGTATGGCAGCTACCTGAACAACATTCTCTTTTGAAAAGTCGACAGCATCACAACCGTCTTTGTCGATAGCTGCAACAGTGTCGTTCAATCTTTTGATGTTTCCATTCTTTCTGAAAACGCCTTCTACTGAAAGGTCCATCTTTCGCATGGTGGTAACAGCGTCATCCAAAATAGCAGGTATTCTCAATGCGCCAGGGCCAATTCCGTCAGTGGAGTCTGCACCGTCTCTCTCGATGATGACTTCTAGTGGAACTCCAAATACTCCCTTCTTCTTAGAACTTTTCTTGCCATCATTCTTAAAAGCTTTACCCATCTTATTCCAGAAGGTTGGCTTCCTAGTTTCGATGAGATTAAGAAGCTCCTCCATTGAAAAATGTGGATCTAAGAGCGGCTGCATCGCAATCACAGCAACGTGACGCACAATAAAGTATTCAAGAGCGGACAGTTCAGAGAAGTATCTCTTTCCTCCTTCCCGTCGTTGTGGCGTGGGTTCACCGGGTGGGGGGAGATCTAAGCCATTCGCATTAGATTGCTTCCGCTCGTGACCATTGATAAGTTTAGGCTCTGTGATAGAGGTTCTAAACATCTCATGACGAGCATGCTTGTAAGCATTTGGACGTTGCTCCTTTGCTTGCTCAGCTGCTACGATTCGAGGAATATCGTCCAGTGTTAGGGCGTCCTGATGCCCGAACATAAGCTCTGTCCTCGACTCGCCATTACCATCCCGTTCTTCAACTATTTGAAAACCAGGGCTCTGTAAATTAGAACCATCAGCAGCGCCAGTCCCTGGAGTTATATTTCGACTCTCGGGTCCATCAATAATTCTAGAAGTTCGCGCTTTCTTGATAGTAGACGAGAGATGCTTGTCCATACGCGTACTCCGTAGTCGACGAACATCATTTAGCGTATTTTCATAAGATGATGAGTTAGCTTCATCAACTGGGCCGCCGTAAGACTTCGAACGAGTGTCGGACCTTAGCAATGATGGGTCTTCTTGATCTGGTAGTCGATGCCCATTACTTGAATTATAACCATTGAGATTTGGGTCGTCAGAAGTATGGGGAAGGCCACCGCTATTTCGTAATATTTCCAGCAGTCTGGCTAATGCGACCTTGAGTAGGAATATATATTGTTGAAGACGTGTCACACGTTCAAATCCACCCACGGAATCGATAGCAAGGCCATCGCATTTGTTGCAGTATATCCTTTGCTCCTTTTCACTCCACCTAGCATCTTGTATATTTTGATAGAGGTCAACGGAGCAGTTCGTGCAAAGAAGACATGGCAGATGACATCTCTTATCTCCCAACCGAGCACACTCATCTTCGATGGCCTTCCTGCAGGCGATACAATGGTCAGAGCTCTGTGAAGATAATCCAGGTGTACCCGTTGTATCTTCCAATGATCTATCATCATTTTTTATGTCTTCCATATCTCCAAGATCATCTAAGAATTGGTGGAGACCGTCTGAAGTTTTCTGTTCCCTTTCTACTTTAAGGGCACCTTGAAGACATATCCTGATTAATAACTTTAGGTAATGTGCAAGACCAGTAACCAGAGCAAGAAGTTCCTGCGTAACACCGAGTTTTCGTACACCTGTCTCCTGAGTGCTGGAAAGGAGTGAAAAGAATGCAACAATTTTTTTGCAAAGTAGTTTCGCTTCTCTTGAGTAGGAAAGCCCTGTGGCAGTTAGCGAGAAATCTCAATTTTGAAAAGTTAAAAAATCACCTTTTGAGCCTGTCTTAGCCATATTCATGTCCAAGGTATCTGCAGAGCGGAAAAGGATGTCCACGTGGGCGATGAACTTTTTTGCAACCAAAACGCCATCCATATAGGCTCCATTGCTGACGTGTAGTAGCATGTCGGAAATGCAGGCAGCTGAGGATTCCTCAAATGTGGAAAGAACACTCCAGATTCGATATACTTTCTCTTCCATTTTTTCCTCCTCATCCCGAACTGCATTACGCCCAACCTCATCTGTGTCATCATTCAAAAGTGGTATATCTGTTACATCTTGAGAAGAGGAAAGTCGCACGTTCCAAAACTTGTGGATCATGTAGCATTCAGGATGCCAATGTTGATTTTGCCCATTTCGAAAAATCTCAACAAACTGCTTAAGAATTGCCGTTTGACATCCATTGCATCTTTGTGCAAACTGAGTAGAGTAGTGGTAGTGGCAATAGACCTGACCGTCGTGCTCGTAATAGCTATCTTGCGCCCCAAATACCGTTGGGCAGGCAGAGCATGTAAAGTGGTCGATGTGGTATTTTCGCTCCAATGCAGTAATGTAAGATCCACGCAAAGCACCATTGCATTGATGACATATGAGGTCAAGGCGTCGGAAGTAATCAGTTTCGCAGAGGGGATATTGGCCATCGCCATCCTCCTTATCAACAGGAAAGAATTTTGATGCAACTATTTGTCCACAGTCCTGTACGTGAAGTTAATATGCTGCAATGTTCCTGCAGACAACAAAGCTTGACTTACCTCGCACCGAAAACAGTCTAAATGGTATGTACCTCCGAGTGCCCGCACAAACTGTCCAGTCAACCCCTCCCCACATTTCTTGCATGCTCTGCCTTCTCTGTGTTGTCCACTAGGCATTCTTCCATGATTTCGTGTTCGTGACTGATTGCGCTCCCCGCCCTGCTTTTGTGAATCCAAGTCTCTATCTCTGTCTCTGCCGTTAACACTCCCTGATGGCGATCCTCCAGGTCTATTCTCAGAAGCAAATCCACCATTTGGTCTAGGTAAAATCTGGTCCTGGTGCACATCTCTATCCTGATATCTCCTATTATCCTCAGGGTATTGTTGAGGTCCAGGATTGCGCCCCTCGCCAGCTGGTCTTAATGGTAGTGTAGTCTGGGTGCCAGATGGGCCTCCCTCGGATTGAGGTCCCATCTTTGCTTGATTACCTAGTCCAATATGGCCCCCTTCAGTGTTGTATTCCTCACTCAGAGTATATTTGGATAAGGACGTGACTTCTGAATGGATCTTGGTGGGAACTGTTCGCCAGTTTGTTCAAAGCTAATAAAGCCGAGATCGATGCAGGTTACTTCGGTTGGTCTGCGAAATTTCTTGTGCTTGAACACAAATTTCTTGCTCAATTGACTAGCACATACAACTGGGAATGACTTCAGTCCAGCAGAAATCTGAAACAGCAGTCTTCTACTTAGCACTGGAGCCGTCTTCTTCTTGCTCCTTCTTTTTGCGCTTCTGATTCCTGCAAGATGACAGGCTATTGTTACAGAGGATTGTATGCTGTATGAGTGCGGTTCTCCGAGGGGGTATCGCGGTTTATCGGTGTGCAATGTGGGATGTGGTGACCTTGGTGTAATTACTGCGACCGTGCAGGCTGCAGGTTAGGAAAGGCTGCAATCACAGTGTGACACTGAAAGAAAGCAACTGAGTATAGAGGAGTAGTAAAGAGCGTCTGCGCAGTGACAAGCAAGATGACTTTAGTTGTCTTCGCGATTAGTGGCTGTCCTGATTCCCATGAACTATTTCGGGCTTGTGATGTTGACGACAGCCTTAATAATCAGGCCAGGACGATTAGCGTCATAAGCGTTCCTTTTGTTTATAGTATCAAAAGCAAAGCAATCTCCACGTACTTTTTCTAATTATGCAACATCATATCTCAACTCAGCCTTATCTGGCGGCACAGCATTGCTGGCATGGTTGAATAGGCCAAAATAAGGTTGACGTGTACTCTGTTAACCTTGCAGTGGCAAGTTCTACCAGCATCGTGACCTACCTCAACAAGTCCATATTTTTATGTCCAATATTCTAGGCCGCCAATCATAACACACAACTGCTTTATAATAGGTCACCAAATGTCTCAAGACAGATGGTGTCTTTCTTGCCTTCACATTCTACCCATAAGCCTATTTACGCTATTGGGTATATCACTCACGTAGGGGGCGAAACCTTTCTGTTGCTATTTAGCTATGTGCCGCTATCTATATATGTGGAGCAGTGGTATTTACAACATTAATTCCAAAATAATAATAATAATAATATCTCTAGATGACACCTCTCCAGTCTAGTAGATTTTCTTTCTATGCTTGTCGTCTCTAAGAAGATAACACTAACGTAGAGTGTGATTGAAATCCATATACAGTTACAATTGACTCCATACCTTTGGTTTTTAATACATAGCTGAAACCAGCTCCATCTATAACGGACAAATAAATGCCTCGTGCTAATAACTGTCAATACCATCAGCTAGATATACACTGTCTGTTGGGTACGTATTTCGTACTCCGTATTTCTCAGCCTCACGATAAGTTCAAGGTTCGTGGCTCTGCCTCGTCAACCACTCCCTCAACCCCACTTGGAACTCATACCTACCCGCAATACCTCTCATCTGGCTCGGCCTTCCAAAATTCATTGCAATCTATGAATAATACAGCCCGCAGAATTGCACATTCAATCAGCGCTGCTTGAGCCGCCATGTCCAACCACTCTATCATACGCATCACCCGGGTATGGTCACTGCCATATTAACATGTGGGTCGCAAGGCTGACAACCAGATCTAGGAGTTGGGCGATCTCCAAAAGGGCTCGGATCTCTGTATGTATGCCACTGCAGCCCCTGTGTATTGGTTCATATCCAGTTTTGTTATCGAAAGCCGACTAATATGCCTTTGGGTAGCTCTTGCAGTCGCATGCCGCGACGTTGATGTCCGAAATGTGAAGGCATTGATTATCGGTCCCCCCGGTACTCCTTACGAGTTTGGGTTCTTTGAGGTTTGTACGCTCTTCTCTTGCTATACCGTGTCTTTTACTGACGACCGAATAGTTTTCTGTCAAGTTTGGAAAGGGTAGGAAACATGCCGGGACGACAGTGTAGAGTACTAGCTAAGAGTATACAGAATATCCTGGAAAGGCACCATTAGTCCAAGCAACTACTACGAATGGTGGCAGATGTCGATTCAATCCTAACATATATGCCCAAGGAAAAGTCTGTTTGTACGTTTAACATGCTCTACTCCTACATGCACCACTGACTGAGAAATAGATCCATCTTAGGGTAGGCCAGCATTCTGGGGTATCAAACTTAGTGCTAATATCGGTAGTACCTGGCGAGGTGAACGTGGAGAGGAGTGGTCTTCAGCACAAGGTCTCGAGTCAATTCTTATTTCGATCCAAAGTTTAATGTCCTCAAATCCTTATGAGAACGAACCCGGTTTCGAAAGCGCCAACGATGAAATTGACAAGAAGAATCAGAAGGACTATGTTATGAAGGTAATATTTCTGGCTCAACTCACTACAGAGAAATAACTTATATCTCTACAGATTCGCCACGAATCGTTACGCATTACGGTCATTCAGAGACTCGAGGAGTACCTCAATATCTCAGTTACAGGAATTGTACAGCCAGTAAAAGGAGCAGGAGACGAGGAAGATAGTGATGATGCCGAAGCGTACGAGAGAATCTGGGACGACTCATCCATGGAATTTGAACCATTCAAGGATCTTTGCAAAAGACGCTTTCTCTGGTATTTCGACTCGTATCTACTCGCTATCGAAAAGGCCAAGGTTGAAGTCCCAGATGGTACATCATTCGTCCGTATGCCCTTTGAGAGCCATGGGAATGATATGTCCGGAAAGTTCAATTACTCTGAATTAGAAAGACGTCTAAAACTGATCAAAACTACGATCGATAATGAAACAGCACGTTGGGTTGACGACGGTGTTGTCTCAACCAAAAAAGAATCAACAATCTCTGTGAATCTACGCCGGCAGTTCGAAGTGGTAGTTGAAACCTACAAACGTGACAAGAGTGTCACCCTGGACATCGAACTTCAGGACAACAATCCTTTTGTATGGGCAATCACATATTTTGGACGACCTATGACAAACCTTGACGGTGGACTTTTCAAAATCAAAATTTACTTCAGTACAAAATTTCCGGAAGAACAGCCAAGAGCTAGATTTGAGACACAACTATTTCACCACCGATTAGCTGCTGATGGTACCCCGTGCTACACCGCAAGGCGGCCTGATGATGTGAAGTCACATATCGAGGCTATAATTGAAGCGCTAGAAGAAGAACACCCACCATACGATCCAAGAACGATGGTCAACCCTGAAGCCGGCAAATTGTACTGGGGTTCTGCAGACGACAAGAAAAAATACAACCGTCAGCTCCGGAGATCGGTACAACGAAGTACAGAGTACGTGATATAGCCCCTATCAAATTTCAGGCAAACTAATTTTGATAAAGGGAATAATCCGCTCTTCGACTCCTCAGGACGAGAACATCGTTCCCTTTCCAGCACTCTTTTCACGTGTTCTTGTTTTTAGCGTCTGTATCTCGAATCATGATTGCTTTATCCCAGCGTCGGTAGTTAGCATTTCCCCTTTTTGCGATCAAGGAGCGTGCTTATAAGAGGTGTCATCTTCGTATATGAATGGAAGGCATGTGGGATTATCAGGAGTTCAGGCGTGCGGAACAGATTGGGATGGTATAGGGGACTTGGCGTCAAAGGGATTTTGCAGCCTATGTAAAACCGCTCAGCTTTTCCTAGTTTCATATTTAGGTGTCTAGATAAATACGATTGGCTTGTGATGCAAATAAGAACTCGGGTTTCAGCAAGGTGAATTAAGAATGTATTACAGTATTATTACATACTCGTCGTCTTCCACTGCAACTCTAGACAGCCTGTCTTGTTAAGTGCGGTATGGCACTGAAGCCACCGACATGATACATGAAATACTCTACATATAATCAAAAACCCTCCAAAACGTCAGGTCATCTTTCGACAGCCTCTATAAAATCTTATTGGCCTTTCTTTTCACTCTCCGCCTTTTGCTGCTCTAACAAAGCACTCACTCCCCGTCTAATCCCCTCTTGTAATGAAACAATTGGCAAATATCCCAGTCTCTTCTTTGCCTTTGAGATATCATAATATCTGGTCATACAACTATATCGCACCTGTCTTCTCGTCAACTTGGAAGGCCTACCAATAGCCCACATCACCCATTCCATTACACCCCCAAGCAAAAGGCCAACATCTTTCCCTATCACCCAAACATGTTCTGTCCCTTTATTTGACCCAGCTGCTGCAAAGATCGCGCGAGCGAAATCCCAAAATGGTGTGGGCGAGTCATTGGTGATGAGAAATGCTTCGCCGTCTACGCGCTCATGGTCGAGTGGAATGATGTTTAGCTGGGAGGTAGCAAGGAGGGCACGGGCTGCGAGACAATGTGCGTGTGCAACGTTTTCAACGTAGGTAAAGTCAAAGAGATTGGTGTTTTCTCCTAATTGGAAACCTGTTTTACCTTGTGGTACAAGTGCCATCATTGGGGGAAGGCATTGTACATCGCCTGGCCCGAATATACCTGCTGGCCGTAGAGAGATTGTTAATAAGCTTGGGGAGCGGTTTGCTGCAAGGACAGCTGCTTCTGCTTGGGCCTGTTTCAATCAGTTTTATATCAGAATGCGGACATGGGGAGCTGACTTTGGTAGTCGAATAGTATTCTATTTGCGCTGCGGGTGGAATAACAGGCCACCTCTCATCTGCATTCACTAAGTCACTCTGGGTGTCACTCAGTACGCTCGCAGAGCTAGTATAAACCAATGCCTTCACTCCGGTCTTCTGACATGCTTCAATTACGCATTGTGTCCCCTCCACATTAACTTTGTAGTATAGCGCATCGTTTGCGCCGACGAGGTTGGGGGACGCGGTATGGATCACTACATCCGGCTTAATTTTTTCGAATATTGAGATCAAAGATGAAACTGATGTAATGTCGCCATCATAGTAGGCTACGCCATCAGAATCGGGTCTGCGATTTCGGCTGGTGAATAGGTCGATCACGGAGATTTTGCAGTTGTAAGAGCTAACGAGGAGGTTGACTATATGATGTCCAAGGAACCCACAGCCGCCAATTACGAGGACATTGCCTAATGGCGTTTTGGGTCTTGCAGCTGTTGGTATTGGGGTCATTTTGGAATTCGATTGGAGGATGTGATATTAAAAGCTACACTTATTAGAGGTTCTGGTAATGTAAAGTAAATGCGGAGAAATTATAATTACATGGGTGTCATTAGTGGATCCAGCGTGTGTTTAATAACACCCTTATCCTTGCTAACAACATTCAATCATATTTCGTATATGTCCAGTTTGGTGCACTGAATGCAGAGCTGTTAGGTACAGCGTTACCACCGTCGTATATTGAGACCATAAAAATGATGCGTCTAAGGGATACACAAAAATCCAACTCGAGAAAGCCGTGCAGGAGAACAAGATGGCTTTAACTTCCTATAGTTGTCCTCCCAACATGTACCATACCCGAGTACGAGAGATGATCTTGCAAACAAATCACCAAGGAAGAAAAACATGCAAAAGAGTAAACATATCCATTTGTACTTTGAAATGATACTATAAGTGCCAAAACAAAGCCGGGGAACTCCAAAGCACAAAAAGGCAAAGCAGATAACGCCAACATAGGAAAGCCGAACCCAAACAATGTATGCATCAATCCAGGATGCCGTCCCACTTTGAACTCCTTAGAAACTCCATAGATGATCTGATTTACCCAGAGATAGAACATACTCACCAGCAGCTGCTTCATCTTAGTCCAGCATTCGAATAGTAGGAAGAGCCGAGTAACTTACCGAATTGCCTTAGGGCAGATTCCTGTTTTATAAACCGTGATATATCGGACAGACAATCCGGTATGAGGAGCCTCCCACATCTTGTTCTTGCCGGCAAAGATAGTGACGTGATGAATGCCGCTACTACTACTTCCTTTGCAACCATACGCGAGGATGTCTAAAGAAATCTCAGTCACTTTGCCTCTGTGAAGAACTCTTAAAAATCGAGATAAATATCCCAGGAGTCGGTTATTCTCCGGACAAATAGGGGGGCTTTCTTGAGAAAACGTGTCTTGAGAGCAAGCGACTCGGAATGGAATTCGGATGTGAGACAAGTTTTGAAAAACTAATACGTACCTCCAGGCAAAGCCTTAGCACGGGCAACCTTTTTGCAACCTTTGGCTGGGTGATTGTACTGGTCTTTACTTATACGTGCTAAAAATCATCAATATACCTCTTGACAGCGAGGAAAAAAGTAACACTTACGGATTGTTTTCTTTGTTCCACCATAAACAGCAGTTCGGGTCAGACAAGAGCAGTCCATGCCATTTGATGGCCCAAAGGGTGCTTTCGCCTTGCATGATTGATGGTACTTCACCCCTTTGTACTTCGCAGCGGTGGCGACAATTTTAGCCCCTTTCGTGGCTCTGCTCTCAACATCGCGTGTAGCAAGATTGTCTTCTGGTCCTTCGCCCTCCCCAGCAAGCTCTGCGGCAGTCCATTCAGGAGCATTCTCTTCCACCAGGTTATCTCCAAGGAAATCTGTATCAGTAATAACGTTGCCCTCGACATCGGTGTTGTCATTGTCGCGGGATTCAAGGGAAGATACGCTGAAATCGTCTTCGGGAATGGCAATTGCAAGTGCAGTGGATGCCAGGAAAAGAGCTACAAAGATACTTTTAAACTGCATGGTGACGATAAATTGTGATTCTGGAGCTATTGCTGTTTTAAATTCGATGCAATTGCCGCTAGAGTCTAAGAATGCAGACAATTGTTGCAAAATTTGATAGTTTGATGATGAAGAAGACAAGATGCTGATTATTTTTTTGAATTTTCTGGATTCGTGTCTTCTTTATAGATTTCTATCTCCATATCTTAGCTTTTGAGTTCTCGCACAGGTAATCTCGGTGGCATGGTATAGCCGTCCTTCCCAATCTCTACATCGAATCTTTCCAATTCCTACTTGGGGCTCAGCATCTCATTCCCTGGAATTAATTTCAGATGGAAGACAACGGCAGAGGATTTCTGCAATATTCTTAGAAAGTTTACTACTGTCTAAGAACCAAAACGTACTCCCCTGTGATATTGCGGGTAATGCGGTACAATGTCTCCCCACAACTCGGCATCGCTTAAGCAGAGCTTACTTGAAATTCCAAATCCTTCTATTTAGTTGCTTAAAAGATTTAAACTTAAATCCTTACATGAATTAATGTGAAGTAATTCGCCCGCTAGGAGTCTCCAGAGCTAGAAATATACATAAAAGCACTAAAGTAACCCCAAAGTGCTGTGGGATTCACCCTGTTTTCCCTATGGCTCGGCTCCAGCCTTGGGAACAAGATAATTGGGGAACAACAACTACCAGGGTAAGGATCTGGTTATCAGCTTGAACTAGTAAATTAAGACCGCAATGAACATATTGCATGTTTTGGGCTCCAACAATCCAGCTCAGGAAATAGCATGGGAAATGAGGCGCAGAATCAATACAACATGCCACCATTTAAATCATCCGTCAAAGCCCCAGGTATCGTCTTGATTATGAGATTAGCCCTAGAGAATCTCTTTCAAATAAGATTTACTTTTTTTGTGCCCCACATTAGAGGTATTTCTACAATTAGCTCAAGAGATTGTTTGTCCTGGTGAGGGACTCTGAGTATATGATTCAATGTATGGTATGTGGTGTGCTGTTCAAACCTCGGATATTTCTTGCTTGATCACCGGGTATCTGAGCACTATATAACGATATATCAACATATTATCATAAAGTATGTTTTATGTAGCGTTTTAAATAGCTACAATGGATCACTTAAGAATTTATTTAGCACTACTTAACTAAAGTAAAAGGTTTCATATATTTTTTCCGAGTACTATGGGGAGTAGGATATATAGCTGAAGCATAATGACAAGTCTGATGCTTGCTGCTGTGAAAACAAAACAGGGTGGAGCAGAAAGCCCCATAGGGATGAATTAACAGAGGAATTACATCCTTACATAGGGCCATCTGTTCTAATTCTTTTTCAGCTCCTTTGTTTGTATTTAGATAGAATGCTTTCCACGGAATATCAATCAATTGTACTTTTGAAGCCTCTGGTATTAGTATCCTTCCCGTTTCACTAAATAGCTTCTCTATCACGAAGACCTCTACTATTCTAGACTAGACTATAAAATACCTTGTCGCCCTCCTCCCCCCCTTTGGTTAAGTCGCGATATTTCTGTATGTATATAGCTTCTAAATATCACTCTAGATGGATTTCGGGGTATTTTTTAGTCCACATTGTTCCGCTCCAAAACTTAACACCGTAGCAATGTTGCTAAGTTACTCCTGATCGAATCGATAGTTTCTCCAACAATCTCCAGTGTCTATAATGGTACAAATACATGAGCCCCATGATTTGGGACAAGTCTCTTCTCGGTAACCCAGCTTTTGTGTAGGTACCCTTGAGTTTGATTCTCTTGAAACACAGCCCATAGACTCGCTATGTTGACGCATTCACAAGCGTACGTCTCCAACTTAACTCGTGGTATTTCGATAAAGAGTTTGCCCGACAAACCTTCGTGGTTTAAAACATCAGCCCATTGTTACTAATAGGATGGATTAGATGAAACGACTGCGGGACGGAGGATGTGCAGGAGGAGGAACTGTCACAGATAACGACTCAGAGTTGCTTTCAGAATCAGAAATTAACGAAAGTCAGCAGCATGTACTTCGGAATGAGCGTATATTTAAAAATAGAATAGATAGAATCACTAGACTCAATAAAAGTACTCTTGTCTAAATAGAAGTTACTTTGTCACGTCATCTTACTGAAGAGGCGTGAAGCCAAAGAGCCAAGCTTCAAGCGAGACGCAGCTCAGGGGGTTGAACTTCGTTAATTGTCGCTTAGTGAAAGTTCAAGTCAGGATTCCGTCGTGCCAGCAAGGATTTTGGCAGGATTGGGAAGAGATTTATTGCTCCATCGGTGGATGCTTCCTCTAGCCCATTCTTAGGTATGCGGAAAACTATCTGCTAATACAGTGGTAGAATACTAACTACAAATAAACAATGTAGGTTATTGATTGTAGGCAGCAACTACTATGGACCAAATTTCTTTTTGAGGGCATAGACTATTGAATGTTTGGAAGGGCAACACGACCTGCACGACGGATCCTCCTTGCATGCAAGGTAGTGGGATGAAATTTGAAGGCTTTATTGGCTGTTCGTGATGGTATGGGAAGTGAAATCCTCAATTGTTAATGATTAAATAAGGAAGACGGTGCGTCACATTCGATTAGCAGGGCATCACAACGTAGAGCACTTACTACTACCTTTCAGAACGCTATATAATGGGGAAAGCCCCACATCATGTTTGAGCTTTTCCAACCAGGAACAATTCAGCACATCCACCAAGCCAAATCCTCCCAATATTCTCAACCTGAGACCCTTCTAGTATGCTAAACTTCAACATCCCCGTTTTCGTGGTTGTGTTGGTTCTTGGAGCCGCTGCAACTCCTATCGATCCAAGAACTACTACTACTTATAGCTCATCCACAACGACTTCTTCAACATCCAACAGCAACAGTGCTGATGGGAAAGTCAACGGTACCAGCACTGGTACTAATGTCTCTGGAAATCCCTCAACTGCGAGACAGACACTCTGGGAGACCGGATCGTGCGGTTTAAGCACCTATTTTGCCGATAAGATTGATTCAAATGTCCCGCTGGTCGCCTTTCCCGAAAGTGTCATGAAGTTGCATGGTGAATCGCATGACAATAAACTGTGTGGCAAGATCGCTACTCTGAAGGCTTCTGACAAGACCATGAAGGTCGTGGTAGCTGGTACGACTGTCAATCCAGATCATTCGATCGACTTGACTTCCGATGTATGGACTTTCTTTGGTCAAGAGGATAAGGCTGGCTTGAGTAAGAATTTCCAGATTGAGTGGTCCATCGATTTATGAAAGTCTACGAGATTAGTGATATGATTTGGATATGTAAAAGGTGTATAAATGGGCTACCGTTTATCGTAGTCTATATCTGAGATGCATTTGGAATTTGCGTTCTAGATGATTAGCATCATCAATCTTGGATTTGGAAATTGAATCAAACTTGGTTGTGGATACGCAGTCGGGTTGACTTCTAAACCTTTGTGTAACGTACCTGTCACTTGAATATATTGATAGCGAATCCATCATGCCCATTACTCAACCCAACAATCATAAAGCATTGGTCCCAATTCATCTCCTTTTCCCAATGCCAACAATGTATCCTAAATATTATCCACCTAATTTCAAGCGCCAGATGTCATTACAAACAGAATGTTTGCATCTCTTAATATGTGTATAATTCAGCTTTCTCCTCGATTAGGTACATGCTCAGAAATTCTCAGACGAAGTTAAAATTTGAACGGATCATACATGAGGCAAATAATATGTAATCCCGTTGTTGCGCCTCATCGACCACCTTGTAATTGTATTCTTTGGAAAGATGGTTTAAGAGAGAGCTTTGTTGTCAAGCGGTCGCACCGGCTTCCTTGGCGTCACCATGTTCACAACATGAAATCACGGCATCCGACACTCATATTTTCTTCACCTCAAATCTTTGGCCACCTTTTTCTGGTAGACAACAAATTGGAAATTGCATTAAGGCCAAGGTTTGCAGCGTCCGCTATTTTTCTGTCCGTCCTTATTCTCAACACTTCATTCATTGCTTGCCTTGAGTTAGTCTCGTTTCGTATTTAGGCATCCACCCAAATTGATGTTGGATAAAAATAAGAGTAGGCTTCCTCAAATGAACTTTATAAACATTTTGACAGCTCCTCTTCTTCGCTATCTGACGGTACCTTCAGACTTCTCTTTGGCAAATCACTCATCCCCATGATGCGCTCTGAGGCAAACGATGATGTGCAACTTCCTAAACACACATCTTACGAGTAGAACGATGTGAACATTCCAGAAGAATATCTCATATTTGACCCAAAGGATGCAAAACCGATCATTTTCACGCCTATTGAATTCTCTAAGACCGAGTTGCCCGAATATGATGGTGGTTACGCTGCGATAGTTGACCACGTCTTGAGTCCGTCAGAATGCACCAAGCTTATTGAGCTGGCGGAATCGAGTGTTTTAAATCAGGATAGAGTAAATGGGTCATCATGGCGGCCTGCACCCGTGAATATTGGAGCTGGAATGGAGATCCTTCAGCCGAATTACCGTAATAGTGATCGGATCATCGGGATAATCAAGAAGTTGTTGATAGAATTTGGGCCCGTTTGAAGAAAGTTCCCGAAATCGACCAGAGGTTGACCACTTTTAATGAGGACGAGCTTCTAAGGAGAAGAAAGATGAACGGCCATCCTGGGTCAAATTGGGACTTCCACCAAATTAACAGAAGACTTCGATTCCTGAAATATGGCCAAGGCCATATTTTTAAACCGCACTGCGACAGTGCCTATGGCAAAAAAACAGCTGGGGGCAGAATGCTTGAGACCCACTTTACGGTACATATCTATTTAAACGATTCAAAAGCTGAGGGTGGGAAGAAGCTGAGCTGGTTGGGGGTGCAACTTCTTTCCTCTCTTCCGATAAAAAGAGAAAGTTAGATGTTGATCCCAAAGCTGGTCGCGTGCTGATTTTCCAGCACAAGCGACTGTACCACAGTGGAGACGAGGTGATAACTGGGACTAAATATACTGTTCGCACGGTTATATTATATCAGCTCCGGGATGATAGGGATCGAAATGCGGCTTTATAGATAACATGAAACGTAATGTAGTTACCTACAACGGAGAGTGTTTTTCTGTTTAGCTATTCTACCAAATATGATCTGATCATTACGACTTCAATTGATAACTAAATGGTTATGGTGGATATGTATCCACAATATAATTAGGCTAGCTCTTCGTATAAATTGTTCCTGAGATCTTGCTAAATGCGTCATTAAGCTCCGAATGTTATCCTTTACGTGTTACTGTAAACGTCGACCATTAAATGTCGCGCCGCAATCATAATGTCCAAGCAGCCACTAGAAAATCAGATAGAATCACAAAGCAAAAATGATACATATCAAGCGACAATATTGCGTGGTAAAAGTTAAAGACCATCGAGGTGCAAAGTCACTTTCTATGTGTAGCATCTACATTCTACTTCGTACTCGATTTGATATAGTACAGTTTAAATTAATTTGGTATCTCTTGCCGTATCGAACAGCTCAATGCATCAAAGAGACAAGGCTGCAACTGCTAACGATTCCTAGCTTCATGGTTGGAATAGTCTAATTTGGATGTATATATACCGTTATCTGTAGTATATCGATAGGAGGGTTAGTGTTTGATCGTTGAAGGACTAGAGCAAGATCTGTCGTGTATACCCTAGAAATACTTCACAGCGATAAAAGCCGCGCCAAATTGAGTACACTTTTTAGCAACGCAACACAATTTACCTAATTGCCAAAGTCCAAATTAGTCACAAAATCATCGATTGTCACATTTTGTATCTAGAGTGTGGTTCATTCGTCCATACTCTACACCAGTTCTTAAAATACAAAGTGTATGTGGCGCTGTGGATCATTGCCGCGGAGCCGTTGAAAATGCGGAGAAGTGGGATGGGGATGGATCCAGACGCCAGTTGTTAACTACAATCTAATTCAGCTCTATTCAATACTTAGATGTCTACTATCAAAATTAGAACGAACGGATATTTGAATTTTGGTATTTAAGCTGTAGTTAGTTTACCCGATCAGAGCCACCACGAGCGTAAGCCAAGATGCTTGAAGTTCGATGTGAAGGCACACCTTATGAAGTATGTGTTGAGTACGACATGTGACGCATGATAAAGAGATGTTACTAAGACGTAATAGATAGGGTTCACACACGGTTCGAATGCGAAAGATCAGGTCCTTGGATCTATTGAGTTTTACAAAGTGCTGTTTCAAAAGACATGCTTGCTGAGTTGGCCCGAAATTGTGGAAGAGGCATCGAGATATGTCGAGCCTCTGGAAAAGATTTACCCTCGTTATTTTGAAGAAATTAGAGGGATAGCAAAAGGCTCAGGTCGTGGTTTCTTGGATATTCTTGCCCTAAATGTTCGAACAGAGATAAATTTTGGCTTGTTCACAGACACGTCTAAAAAGATCGACGTAGTCAGCGATGGCTGCACCAGTCTCGCTTGGTTTACCGGTGGAAAGTCCTTCCTGAGCCAGAACTGGGACTGGGTGGTTGAGCAAAGCCAAAATCTTATAGTCTGCCATGTTTCACAGCCAGGGACAGATATTCCGACGTTCTCCATGGTAACCGAAGCTGGAATTCTGGGTAAAATTGGACTCAACTCCGAAGGAGTAGGATGTTGCTTGAATGCTATCCGCTGTCGTGGTGTCGACCGCACGAAGATGCCGATTCATTTTGCGCTACGTACGGTGCTGGAGTCTAAATCTCGTGAGCAAGCTATAGCCACAATCGAGACTGCCGGCATTGCAGGAAGTGGCCATATTTTAATTGGAGACTCCACTGGGTCGACCGGTCTTGAATGTACCAGCAAGTGGGTGAAGCAAATTAACATGGATGAGAAAGGTCGTGTCTATCATACCAATCATCTCATACTCGATCATTCGGATGTTGACGAGCCGCCGTGGCTGGCTGACTCCCCACTGAGACTGAAACATATCAGCCAGATGACCGAAAACATGGTAGAACCACAACTTATAGACATCCAGGGGATTTTCAAAGATGAAGTAGGATATCCTGCTTCGATAAATCGAAAGACCGAAGGCCAATGTATTACCCAGACACTCTTCAATATTGTGATGGATCTGAGTGATAGGAGAGCTGAAGTGATAGTAGGAAGACCAACAGAACAAGGCGAGCAGTTCACGCTATCATTTTGATAGACACCGACCAGAGAATGATGTGGGTGTTTCAACAAGCTATGTTATTTTTTGAACGCTTTCCCTTACATCAATTACTACATAGCAACTCGAAATGTATTCTCTCATTTATTGAAACTACATTGAATCATATATCATTTATGGCAAAGAAGGGAGCTGGAGCAATAATGCCTATCTGTTTGAATGTTACCCAAACCATGGAAAACAAATGATGATAAACATGACTATTGTACAGATAATAAGCGGAGTGAATTTTGTGTATACACCCTCTCTATAGCTGATTCAAGAAGTTAGAAAGTTGTGATGCAGCTTCTTCCCAGTGCAAGTCATTCTGCAAATGGTGGCCGGAATCTTGAATAACCACGAATTCCACTCCTGTAGATCCCATGTATTGTTTCCTTGTTTCTACGGATATATCTTCTGTTCTGGGAAAACCCTTCTGAAGCGCGCCTCGGTAAAGTGCCGACAACTTTTGCATCATTGGAACATCCATTAGTCGATCATTACTTCCGGCCATAACAAGAAGTCGTGATTTTGAGACATTTTCTTTCCAACCTAGAATATTCCGTATGATATTACCCATATTAGCGAATGGTAACATCTGACCCAGTGGCCAAAGCATGCTTTCGTAAGCAGGCAGCATTCGCTCAAATTTCTGGACATCGCTGCGTGGAAAAGCGTCTGAGAAGAACGCACGGTGTACAAGTGTTGTTGAGGATAAGGGTGATCTTGGATGCCATAGATCGCGGATATAATATCGCGGTGGAAACCAGGGATCCAGTCTGAACCAGTTTTGGTATACACCGAGACTGCATCACTCAGCTCTGGCACTATCCTATTAGGAAGTATTACTCACCCTCCAAATGCAGGTATTGCTGCTATTAACACTAATGCGCCCACATTGCCTAGTCCTTTACTGATGAAATACTGACACAAACCACCACCTGCGGAATGTCCCACGAGAACGAGATCTTCTGGTCGGAAAGGAGTGTTTGAAGCCCTCTTCCCATACTCATAACCTCCTATGAATGCAATAGCGGAAGTAATATCCTGAGCTAATGTTGCTTTACCGGTCATCCAAACCATTCTGAAGTACCCGGGTTTCCAACTTCCCCCGTGACCCCGTAAGGATACGGCGTAGCATGGATATCCATTTTTAGAGAGAAAGTCTAAAAAGGGAATCCAGATTGAAGCACAGCCAAACCCGCCGTGTTGGAACAGGATAGCTTTCTTACGGGGTTCAGATGATGTTGGAGGCTGGGCGGATAGTAGTTCAAGAGGTCCATCTAAAGTTGGGATATATAGCCGGGTGATGTGTGGGGGAAGATCAGGTAAAAATGGGATGTTCTTTGAAGCGGACCATACCAGACTATGACGGTCATCCATGATTTTGTAGTGTTTGAAGAATCTGCTTGATGGCAGCCGAGGGGTATTTGAAGTTCTGTCCCGTGTTACATGCCAAGCTGTTGCAGCCAAAAAGAAAGCCGTCTGTGGCGGTCTCCAGCAAACGCGTACGAAAATGGGCCGGAATGTCAGCTCTGTCAATACGGCATTTCCGATTACCTGGAATATAAGATTCTGTTCAAGAATCGATAACAAGGCATTCGATATACAAAGTATCACGGTCTTTTTCGGACCTCCTTACACGAAATTCACCTGATTATGAACTCCACGTCGTCTTCATAATCCTCACAGTAAATCTCATCAACCATTTCGCCATCCATAACACCTGCAACATAGGCCACTCCAACAACCGCATATGCTTGAACTTCTTTGTTGGAGGATCGAGGAATTGGCCTCAGTGCAAATGGCACTGGCGAGCCAAACCAGATTACCAAGTGGTCTCCTTCTTCGACCGTCAATGAACCGATACCACAGAAGCCTGTGGCCGTTATAAAAAAGCAACAAGAGGAAAGACGATTGAGCAGACTCAACTCATAATCGCTCGTGATTTTCCTGTCGCAAGCTTGGCCATATATCTGCTCATCGAGAAGCATGTTGTACATTTCTTGATAATTCTCAGGTGCTACTTGACGGGCTGCACCACTGTACGCTTTATTAGCAATTAGAGTTCTCCACACTGGCTCCTTGCTCTTCAATCCGTTACAGTAGGAACGGTGATTCGAGTGTATCTTTTCGAGCTGGTGAGCTCTGCTTCTCAATTCTGCAACTTGAGGCAATTTATGTAGACACTCTTGCTCATCAAATGAAATCTTATCAACAACAATATCGATATTTAATCCTCTCACCCGCAATGTTTTAAGATCTTCATCTATGCTTCCATTCACGCAGTCACGGCCAACACCAGATGCACCAGTCCCCGGGGGGTGAAAACGAGTTGGGCCAGTTAGAAACTTAGTTCCGAATCTTGGTATCCACGATGGATATTCAGTTGCGGGACCTGCACCTGCCAACTCCATACCGGAAAGCAGGAAAGGCCCGTTGCCTTTGCGAAAGATATGTGCTATCGCTTCTGCAAAGACCCTTTCTATCGGCCGGTCATAATCTACGCTGAATTGTTCTCTGTCATCTTTCTGCATCATTCCTAACAGGGCATATATAATGTCTCTGGGTTCTGTGGCCTTCGAGGTCTTGGTGCTGAAAATCAATTTCTGCAGATCTTCGCCCCCATCTTTTTGAATCTTCTCATGCAGATGATTAAGAAGGTCGATTTTGATGCCATTGGGTCGCCGGGTACTCAAAGAGCCATCATTATTATCTCCCCATTCACTGACCATACCCAATTTACCAAATTCATACTTAGCTACAATGTGCCACACACCGAGCAATGAACTCCATTTAGTCCACATAGCACCACAACCGACTATCGGATCCTCATTGGACAGCACTAATTCTTGCACAGTCCACAAACGGGTAAACCATTCTCTTTCAACAAGCTCCATATAGAAAGTGAACGTGTTTTCTAACACTTCTTCTGGAACTTTAGCCCCGCTAGCAATTCTGGACACCAAATGAAAGTCATGATCACTATTTTCAGAGGCTTCGCCCAACCATATCAAGACAGGTTTCGCCTGTGCATAGATCTCACCCATCATCGCGACTTGCTCATTACGTTCTTTTGTATTGTCTTGATTGATGCAAATTGCATCTACCCAAAGCCGCCGTGGTTCATCATCAGACCTGAGGTAATGGAGAGCTATAGCGAGATTGTTGGTGATAGAGAAGGAGGTCTCTTCGAGAATGATGGTCTGTTTATGAGACGCAGCTCCCCAGACATATGACAAAGCTTCAAACCTAGGTTCATCAAAAAGAGAGACAATCTCAATAGAACACTGGATCGATGCTCCGGCGCTGAGAGGGTGAAGAACAAGACGTCGGATTTCCTTACGATTAGGATTAAGAGGTCTTTTATATGGACTCATGATACAATATACTCATGTATTATGCATAATAGAGTGAAAGATTAAGTATGAGGCTGGTGCATAGAACGCCTCTGCCAAGAATTTATTTGGCTTAGTAATAATAGGGATAGAGAGCTAGCCTGTGATATAACTAGAAGAGCGCAATTCACCAAGTTTGCAGTAGGAGGTGTAGTTTTAATGCTTCTCTATTCATTATTTCCCTTAATTTCTAGATAAGGATCCAAGTCCACCATGCTCATCCTATTTTGACTCCTCCGCCAGAGGCACTAATTACACTTCCTGTAATCCATCTTGCGTCACGACTACACAATAGACTTACGACGTCCGCAACGTCTTCTGGTTGTCCAAATTTGGGCACGGACTGTAAGGTAATGAATTCCTGCTTGAAAACTTCCAGCACGTCGGGCGGACATTTCATGACTGAGTCGGTTTGGGTCAAGCCAACAGTCACAGCATTCGCAGTCGTCTCAGCCATGAACGCAAACTGAGTACTCGTCAATATCCCAACAAGTTCCTGATAGAATGCTAGGATTGGCAGCCACGCGATAACCAGAGACATAATAAAGATAACATCGCTTACCTTCTCTTCCCTTCCACCAAAAGCCTGAGACCAAGACCTACACAAGGACTCTCCAGCACTTTTGCCTGCAGCGTACATCAGCTGCATAGACCACGGCTGCCTCGAACGAACAGATGAGATATAGATGATCCTGCTTTCAAGCTGAAACATCGTCCGCTTCACCAACTCGTCAACGATTAATACCGGGGTCTGGATATTGCTAATCATGCTCTTTTGAATCTCTTCCACAGTCAGTTCTCCAATGGTGCCAGTACCTGAATCGGCCGCGTTGTTGACAAAAATGTCTACACGACCTGCAAAATGCTCGGCTAGGGCATCGGCGATGGTTTGAGCACAGGTTGGCGAGAGGATATCGGCGCTGATACCGACGATTTTAGAGCTACGATCGGCTTTTGCATCGTTATACAAGACATCAATCTCTTCGTGCATCGACTGTATCATCTCAATATTGACCGCACTCGAACAAGTACCTAGGATCGAGCAACCTCTGGTCGCGAGTTTCATGGCAACCGCACGACCAATACCACGTGAGGCACCAGTAATGACTGCTACCTTTCCTTTAAGATCTTGATCCTTTAATTGCAACGAAGCCATAATGAAGATGTTGAAACCTTTCTGATTTGATAGAAGTATATCGATTTAAGTATCACTTAAGGGAAACATCAGAGAGGGGAAATCATGTTACCTGGATGCCAAGGCGTTATGGCGCCCTAGTGTCGAAGCGAGCCCCTTTCGTGAAGTTTCTCCTAAGCTCAGCCAATATAATCAGTAAGAAAGAGAAATCGTTGCAGATGCTAGTAGATCTGAATGCCAGGTCCTGTTTATAATATCAAGAAGAACTACCCTAGGGGGCTTCGACTACAGGATTCCGGACGCCCAATCTGTGATAGAGGGGCTTCTCTACGGACTGAATTCTGCTTTCGAAACTAAATGCTAGTTTCACGTAAAACTTTACTACCTTGTAATATACCCCTCCTTATCTAGCTTTTACGTGGTTATAAATTTACTAGGAAATCATTATCTAGAAAGTTGGAAATGGGCCTGGCAACAGGCTTGCACCACCTTGATGAGTTGATCTTATCACTCTGTCCCAATCTCTTTTATCATTAGTGTTGTTGAGAATTAGCTTTCATTATGAAGCGACTCCCTCATATAGACTCAACCCAGATAATTAATTGCAACGCTTCCTTGCTTCTTGTAGACCTATCGCTGAAGATAGTACCGTAGGAGTATCCTCATATTGTTGCTTGAGAAGATTTGCATGGAAAAGATAATGGCTTAAAAATATTGAGAAACAAATAAAATTAAAGTGATTGATATAATGAAACCAAGGAACACGGAAGCTGAGAATTTAATGAGAATGTTGGTGCCGAAGTTAAATTACAACAAGTATTCCAGCGCAAGACCAATGTACACAAAGATCTGACAAGCTGCCCTGAAGCCACAGCAACATAGTCTTGATTTATTACAAGTCAATTGGCGGGCCAAGAAGTAAATGAGATATAAAAGCTGAGGGTCACAAATACAAACTGCGTGATAATCAACAAACCTTAGAAATTTATCAAGCCCAAGTCCGAATGGTAGTGAACTGTGGCAAGATAAGCACACGAAAAAGCCTCAATGGTATGAGTATCAGCGCATATAGTCAGGTCTACACATATCGAGATCGTGAAATAGTACAGTTCAGTCTCATGGCAGAGTTACAAAAAACTGCGTCGGCGGCGGTCCTGTGAACCGTGAAACCCAGAAACCAGAGAGGCAGCAACAAACAAAACGGGGCTGTAACGACTCACCTGATCGTCATATCATCCATGGAAAAGCAAAGATTTGCAAGTTCTGGCGAGAATCCTAATCCTGGGGCTTTCGAAACCAATATATGTACATATCATTCCAACATGGTCCGCAATTCCCCTACAGGTTCTGCGATCGTCGCGTTACTGTGGTACCACGGATTTAATTTAGGTAGCCAATACATCTCGCAGATGTTTCCGATACGAGGGATGCATATCACCGCAGGTAGGAAAGGGGAAAAAAGCAGGCAAAGTCGAAGAGGATCAGGAAGCTGTAGCGGGTTTGACTGGCTGCAAGCTACATATCACTTCACGCATCTCAAGAACGGTTGGAGAAGCAATCTATCAAACGTCGCCATGCTCCATACGAGGAAAGCCCCATCGAATAGTATCGAGAGGAAAACTCACGCACCACCTCAGCTCGGTCTATGTTACACAAGCCACTGATGGCGATCAGAAAACTGCCTCGCCCAGCCATCAGAGAAAGACCCCCCAACTTGCGGCACAGTAATCGTAGCGAAAGCGGGGGAACGGGTCATCGGGGTGTAGAGGACGCCTCTATCAGCTACGTCCTTATTGAACCCTAAGCCTCTGCATATCATGTTCTTGGTTTTTGATAGAGGAATTTTAGGACGAGGACATCGTAGCTGAAATGCCGGTTGAAAGGTTAAGCTGCTGACTGATGTAGCCTTTTAGCTGGATGGTAAGTAGGTGTACATGCACCGTAATGCAGGCACGTCGTAGGACATCGGGTCTAGGACTCCGCGATGCGGTGAGATTACTGTGCTGTCTCAGGGTCGCTCTACATACATAGCACCCACGTGGAAACGCGGATTTGCAAATTAAAGTTGATGGAAATTTCAGGACTACTCTCCTGTTGTGTAATCACACACACATATCCAGGATCTGTTAACCTTCCCCGGAAGCATCACCTACATGCAATGTAGCCTTCACATCACAGGAACAGCACAGCACAACACAGTATAAGTCCCTCACCTCGTACGCGACCTAGAGGCACAGGTAAATTCAGGACTGTTCTCCCGTCTGCTTGTATCTATATATTCAAAACCAAAAGCCAACGATGGAAGCCATCATGAGCCTCAGAAAGGAATCTACACCAGCCTCGATGGATGATGAGGGAAGGATGAGCAATGGGCGGGTTGGGTGCCAAGCCAGTCGGGATTGTTTCTAAAAGTAGACGGGCCGCAGCATGGTTTTGCCGATCAAGAGTGGAGCCACCATGTGGGAGTGGATACCTGAGCATATCACTCACATAAGACGTACGAAGGATGATATTATTTTTAGATGAAGGTCAACCCTTTTCTGGGGATTTGGAATTTGGGCACGGGTTCATCACGAATAGGTGGATGAGATAAGAAAGTAGTCAGAAAGTAGTAGTAAGAGCGGGTGACAGAGTGAAAGAGTGAAGGTGAACTTTTGATGCCCGTGCTGATGAATTGAGCGGTACGGGCGCATGATGCGCATAAATGCGCAGATGTTGGTTTTTCGAGCAAGTAGAGGGTGATTGTGGCAATGTTGGTGTTGGAGAAAAGATGAGGAGAATAGTGTAGATCCATGAATAATCCTGTATAGTAGAATAGAATCATTTCCCAAACCCACTGAAACCAACATCAGCACCAACACGAACACCAACAAACAAGGCGTACTTCATAGAGCTGAGGCCTAGGAACCGTCAAGGCGACAGTGTGTGATCAGTGCGATCAGTACGATCATTACCTTAATCGCGGAGAAGGGAAGCCTTCGCTGAGCATCGTTTTGTCTAGGCCAACGGTCCCGTTATACTAAAAGTATGGAACGTGCTGAACCCACACCAACGTTGACAGACTAATAATTGAACCAGGTCATCCAAGCGTGCATGCAATCACACTTCACATTGCGACGCCCTCGTGCTACAAGGAATCGAGTCTTGCACGCGCAGAGCAGAATCTCGAAGGGCTCTTGAATCCCGAAAGTTGTTTAGGTGAAGTCGAAATCAAACACACAAGATACGCAAGATGTTTGATACCTCTAAGATCCAACACACTCACGAGTCGAGTCGAGGCTCGGCCGGTTCAAGTAGTTTCGTACTGTAGAATCCTATGCGAATCCACCAGCAACAGACACAGCGACGACTAATTGGGGCAACGTATCCAAGTCAACAAGGCGCAGGGAGAAAGGTTTGTTAGAACGAGGGTGGCACAGGGCGACGGGGGGCACAGAACTCACTTCTTCACTCCACTTTCCTTTTGATGGAATGATGGATGGATCATTTTATTCATGGTGACTGCGGGAACTACTGCGGGTGCTGCGATTTAAGCCCCGACCGGCCCAGCAACCGACCAGCTTGAACAAGACTAGCGCATAGCGTTCGCTTATGCCTGTTCTATTTTCTACCTCACCTATTACAATCACCGTTTAGAGAACAATTGACTCGAGTAGGTGGGAGACTCGAGGACTGAGCGACTGGACTGCCGGGATATGGGGATACGGGGATTTCTGCTAACCTGGTCAATTACTGCTTACAGTACTGGTCTGTCCGTCTAGCTCAGATCGACCGTCTTCCAATGAAGGCAGTGCACCACCACTCAAAGTCGTAAGTACTGTACTGGCCAGCAATTGTGTCGAGGTCACTAGCAGGGGAGGTCAGCACTCTATTCCAAGCGGTATCAATATTAGAATGCTACCTGGGACTTGACTGTGCCATACACTTAACAGCCACTAGTAGCTCCATTATACCATTCTCCTCACAGTAATTTAGTCATGTAATCCTTCCTTCTCCCGTCACACTGGATCCCTCTAGTCTCGCTGCAGTGAGGCTGATGCACGGCGATCGATGTCCTCGATGCTAGCCTGGCTTCCTCCATTCATATGCACCTGATCCCCCGATTTGCTTCCTGCTTTCCCTTGTTCATCTTCCATTGTAATTGCGCATGTTCACAATCCCAAGTCTCTGCATGACTTCCTTATTCAATCCTAATATTCCTGTCGCTGTTCCTGACTCCATCACTCACCGACTCGAACATTAACAGATTCAAGATGTATCTCTCACATGAACGAAGGACCTTGACCCTCATAGGTCAAGCCGCTCCAACTCCTACCTTTGTGGTATCTAGTGTGACGCCTGCGCAAACCACATTACCGGTAGAAACAGCTATCCAAACAGTCTTTGATCACTCCTTCGTCTCTCCAGCTCCCATTCCTACCGATACCGCGGGAGCTTCGAGCAAAAGCGCCGATGGCGGCTCCAAGAAGGTCAACCCAGGCCCAATCGCCGGAGGAGTTATCGGGGGTGTCATCTTGATAGCGCTCATAGCCGTGGGGGTATGGTTCTTCTTGAGAAGACGACGAGCCAAGGAGATGGATTCTGGGCTCGGGGA
>Ga0247810_10000294_pt1 | contig 68824 bp, 68 predicted proteins | sample UWRJL119311C1_FD_179918 | JGI IMG/M metagenome (GOLD analysis project Ga0247810, IMG submission 179918) | Plant litter microbial communities from Arlington Agricultural Research Station in Wisconsin, United States - UWRJ-L119-311C-1 | ecosystem: Environmental > Terrestrial > Plant litter >...
GGGGGGGGGTGCCAAGCCCGAGCTTTTCTGGAGTTACAAAGCCCTTTTCTCTTCCCGTAACAACACCAGAAAAACCTACCCCTCGTATCTCGTTGGTAATAAACCTATCCCTCGTATATCGTTGGTGAAATCCCTAGGCCTGACCGGAGCTGCTTCACACGTAAGGCTGAATCCAGCCCCACCTGTAAGGCGCAATGAGCCGAGAATCCTAGGTTGAACAATTGCCGCGAGAGGATGAACTACTTGGTACCCTGGCTTCAGCCTCAGTGTAGGAGCGTTTTGAAATCCTCAGCACAGTCCTCACATAAAAAAGACAAAGACAACCTGTTCCACCAATTATAATGCTATTCGGTGCACGGAGCTACACACTTCCAGCCACGATTCATGATACAAACTCTCGAGAGGGTCAACTTCTATCCGATTTACCTACCATCTTTACACCAAATTCAGCCGTAGCTCAACATTTCAGCAGCAGGTTCATTACCAGCTTTTGGTAGGGGAATTTCTGCAAGATTTCCTTGTATTGAGATTTAGTATGCGTATCATGTTGTTGGATATGCCGACTTGCCGACTTGCGGCATTCATGTAATGATCCTTAGCATCTCCCTGGGTAGCTTCCCCACACACAATTAGAAATCCGTCAACGTACCACATCTATGCTTCTCACGTTAACAACATGAGCTCCTTTGCCAACAAAACACTTCCTTCTCCAAAGGGTAGGATTTTTAGACGAGGCAGGACTATTCCAATACACTGGACAATGGAGAAGAGGGTGTGCACTAGCACTCATCCAATCCAATATTTTGCCTATCAAGTAGGCTTCAGGAATATGCAAGTAATAGCAAGCCATCGGCCAAAGCTTCAGATAGCCGCATGTCGCAACCAAGTGGCATCCTACATGTTAGTAAGATGGAAGTTCATGCTCCTTAATAAGTATATAGCTAGTGAGATGGCTTCTGTTGGATAGTTCTTCAAGTCATCTAACTGTCAGCCTTTTCACACTCTCCGATTTTCTTCAAACTCCTTAATCATTCTCTAAAAGAGTTTGTGCAAGCCATCGTCATCATGAGATCTACAGCTTTCTTGTCATTGCTCTCGGTAGCAACAATTGCAAGTGCCCTTCCCATGGACAGTGTAGATAGCCCGGCAATCGTTGGCCGAGCTGATGATGGCCAATATCACTGGAACCAACCTGCTGCAGGTGAGCAAGCAGATGTTCCATCTTGGCAAGCAGAGAAAGTACCTGATGCTACCCCGGATGTTAGCGGGAAGACCGCCTCAGTAGCTGGTGGTTGGGATGCAAAGCCAACTTCTGTAGCGGCTGGAGAATGGGCAGCTACGCCCAGTACAGCAGTTGAACCTGATACAGCTGTTGGAGCCGATACAGGGAAACAGTTAGCGGGGGTGGAGGAGACAACCGGAGACGAGGCACCAGCACAATCCACGGGCGGAGGTGAATCAAGCGGTGGGTCTGCAGGTTCTGGAGCCTACAAAGAGTACCATGGAAATGGTGATAATTGGCCTAAGATGAGCGCGTGGGTTGGCAGCTTTGATGCGATGTAAGTGTGTCATTTCATATCAACAAGTGCGGTTGCTAATTGTTTGAAAGGTTCAAGCTAAATCAAGATCTCATGGGCAAATCTTGTGCTCAGTTTGGTACCAAAGACAATAGCCCAGCAGAGATCCAAGATATCAGAACCAGTATTGAGGCTGAAGCGAAGACTTCTGGTGTTGACCCCCGCTTCATTCTTGCCATTGTCATGCAAGAGACAAAGGGTTGTACCCGTGTCCCAACTACCAGCAATGGCGTCACAAACCCGGGTCTTATGCAGAGTCATAACGGCTCCACATGCGAGAAGGACGAAGTTCCTTGCCCCAAGAGTAAGATTGCTCTTATGATCAAGGACGGTACATCTGGCACCGCGGGTAAACCTGGTGGTGGTGATGGGCTCAAGCAATGCTTGACTCAGGCCAAGGGCAAGGATGCCGTCCAAACTTATGAGGCGGCTCGAATCTACAACTCGGGCTCATACCTGGGCGTTGATTTGAGCGATGCCAACGGAGCTACTAGGTGTTACGCCTCCGATGTTGCCAACCGATTGACAGGTTGGACTGGAGAAACAGGAGAAGGCTGCAAGAACTGAGAAGAACAGAGCGCGGATATATTATCTTAAAGGATATAGGAAGGAGTGCTGGCTTTGGTATACCCATGATAGCGTTTTGTGTACAGGTATTGGAGCGGGATTTTGGGAATTATGGCGCATTGATATCATTTAAGGGAGAAAAGGAAGGAAAATCTAGGGAGTTTTGTATGGGTTGTCCAATCTTTGATTTCGCATCTGCCATTTGAAAATATATACTACACCACCATCATGAGAATCCTGCTTTCAGACCAGTTTGATTAAGTGACAAAACATATCTCATATTTCCAGCTGTTGGAATACCAAAGATGAAGTATAATATATCTATGACTTCCTCGCAGGGTAGTTGCTCATTGACTTATAGAAGCACGGAGAATTGGAGTATCTTGCAATCCCAATTTCGATCACTTGCAGGCAGCTAGAATCCAAGGCATACCGGCGTAGATCAACATTTCAAGCGCTCTTGTAGTCGGCTTCGGCTTCTGCTTCCTCTTTATAAGTACTTGTATTTTGGTTGAACCACACTACTGTGCTGTCACACGAGAGCACCTCCGATTACTTCTGTATTTGTCATCATATTGGGGGGCGTCGCTATAAGATGCGGCTCGAGGAAGCAATTCACAACTAAAGGTTACGATCTTTTCAGGTTAGAAGCGTAATACGACTATCGATTATTTTCGTGCCACATCTTTTACTATTGCAAAGTAGAAGCAATGAACATATCGACATGCGTCTCTTGTCAAGATGTCTTGTCCTGCGAAGACAGCCCCCTTTCTGTAACTGGTAACATCATAGGAATATTAACGTTTGCAGGTGCTTTGATGATAAGCATCCAAGTTTATGTCAACGCAATGATGAACGCTGATCGGAACATGTTCGAGATAACGAACACTTTCCGATCTCGGGTGGACGAAGTTGAAAGCCTCAAGCACAAGCTTCAAGAAAATAGTGGCCGTATCGATGGGCATTTAATACAAAGAGTGGAAATTGCGCTGGATCGAGTCCAGGATCTTCTTTCCGAGGCCTATGCTCTACTCGAACGAGTAGATAATCGTTCGTATGGTGGAAAGCGTCGGCTCTGGTTTCGTGCAAAGTTTGTTTTGAGGGCAGATCTTGTCAAGGAAGGCTTGGAAAAGACGGCAATGGCAATGGATTCATTAAGAGAGGTAGCAAGTGACGTTTTCTCAACGTAAGATGCTTGTTCTTTTTACCAGGTTACTTTTTCGGCTTACGGTCAATACCCTTAGAGGCCAACCGGAACCAACAGATCATGAAATGAAATTCCGCAACAATCTCTTGCGGGAATTGTCTGAGCTGAGGATTGAGATGAACAATCTCAAGGAGGCCAACGGCAAAATAATGCATGAAGTACGAGACCTAATTCGCGATTCTATTGGACAGTCGCCGTCAGAGATGACATAGAGCGTCGGCCTGTTTCTTTTTGCTTCAGGTACATTTTCCCTCACCGTTATATGACAAGCCGCTCAGCTTCTCTCCGACTATAGCAAGGTTTAGTTCATTGTTGTCCGCTGCCATAACGATGGTTCTAGAAGTACTTGAATAGCGAATGCTGGAGCATATAGTTCGGACAGAATGGGGTAATATAGCCAGAGTTGAGCCCGAATGCTTTAGTTGATAACCTCAGGTCATAATACAGTGACAAAGAAACAAACTAACCAGAATCATTCGAGTGTTCTCTTGAATATCTAGGTAGTGCCGCCTGATAAAGATTAAAAGTTAATGAAGAGGACGTCGAAATCGAAGCTGACTATGCACATCTATGATATGTTTAGTGTTTTCATTGTGACAGCGCTCGTACGTTCGACTAATGACTCTTGAAGTAATTAAGGCTTTGTTTGTCGTGCGTCAAAGGATTTTCAGTTCAACGTCATATTAACAAAGAATCTCCTATATTTAGACATGAATATTTATCTTCTTTGTGAGCCCGATATGGCTGTAGTCAACTCTTCAAATGTGTGAGGATATCTAGCCTGCAGAAATTAATTATAGCTACCGAGTATATTTAATGACAAAATGACCTCGAACTTACCGCACTACTCGTTTATGGATCTTCAAGGAGAGTTTCATTCTTCACTAAATGATCATCAAAACTTAGAGATTGTTTTGTCGCCTAATGAATCTATTGCTCAACCTCTGCCTAAGGGTTTTCCTGATTATACCATTAAGCCTCTACCTCCCATTCCTCTTGATTTTCAGAAAAGCGCTTCCAAAATGGAAGAAAGTAGCCAACACGGGGGTCCTTGTTCGGAGATCGAGAAATCGCCGACTTGTTCTTGTCATCTACATGATCCAATAAGACCGGGGCTTGGGAATAAAAGCAATTCTTCACCACCGGTATATCGATGCACCACGAAATTACCACCACCTCCCAAACCACCAATGTCAAACTCAGATAGAAAGATTTTGCAACTTACAGGACATGATCCGAGATATGATAGAACGGTTGTTCGGTACTCCGAATTTCTCGAGTCATCTTCTTCGGGGTCTTCAAATTCAGGGAGTGTTTACAGCCAGCCTGAAAGCGAAGCAAAGCAAATAGAACAATCAAGCCCGGATAGAAGAAGTTCGACTCACTCTGAGCCAGTGTCAGCCATTATAGGCACTACACATTTGAAGTCATCAACTTTCAACACTATGGGCCAACGTATACAAGCATATTACCCCTCAAAGAATGCAAAAGAGGCTGAGCAGTCGGAGGATATGCAAAAGAATCTCGGTAGGACATTTTCTACAGAGCCTTTAACGATTGAAGACTTCTTAGAAGACACAAAACTTCGTACCGGGAGTAAACCTGAAGATAGCCGTGATAGAATTAAAGATTCTAAGCCACAGCACTTAGTGCCTCAGCCTCTAGTTGTCAGAACAAAACCAAAACAGCGAGAAACCTCTGGGGATAAATCCTCGATCATTGCGAATGCAAGAGATTCAATTGTTTGGGGTATCGATGTACTCACCTCCCCAGCCAAAAACATCACCTCACTAACCAAAAACAAACACCTACCAATTCTGGAAGAGGCTGTCTCGGGGCCAATAAGTCCTAAAGGAATACGTAGGAAACCCGGCAAAGAGAGGCTCAAGAATGCCTTGGATCCTAGCCTGATCAGTCCTCGATCTGAGATATTAGACAAGAAGCTGCCCAATAAGTTCTCAAAACCTATGAGAAATCTCCGGGGAGCACCGCCTAGGCCAAACATAATATCAAATGTGGCTAGAGCACCAGCTGGACCTGACACGCCTGCTCCAAAGTCAGGAATCTCGATGAAGTCTCCCGGCGAGGCGGTTCAATCTGGGAATGAACATTTCCAGGAAGCTTTTGCAAAGGCGAAAAGGAGTTTGCGGATTCAGACAGCGGAGGAGAAGAGGAGAGAGAGTTTAAAAAATAAGATTGTCGTAGTGGGTGTTAGTGATCAAAGTCCAGGTGGGTGCCCTTTGTTTCTGAACGATATGAATCATGCTGACTAGATATCAGATGGACGAGTGACTGAATGGATTTGAAGATCAGAGCAGAAATGCCGTGAGAATATACGGGAAAGACATGAACAGATGAAGCAACCACCACGGTGAATAACTAAGTTTGAATCATATTAGCAAATGCTTGGAGATAGGTAAGAGAGGTTTGGATATCTGACAGATAGACTCGTGAGCAATTGTAGGTAACGATTGTAGATAGAAAGTGACCTTGGTTGGTGTACATTTTGTACCTGCATAAAAGGCCTGCAATTACATTATGTATAGTAGCCCGCAAGTCTACGGTACATCTGGGCCAATAAAGTATGTAGGAACTATGAATGACTTTTTTCATAGAAGAGTTCTGTCTGTTTCGTAAGTCTCATGACTATGGTAGGCAAAAAGATGCGCGAACTTCCGTTAGCACCTGATTTGCAATGCATAAGGAATATTGAATAATACGCATAGAAGGCATGCCTTTAACAAATTAAATCGAGACGGATGAGCGCTGCGAGTGACGTTGAGAGACAGTGCGTCGTGTGAACCCACCTGTGAAACATCCCTGTCTGAGCCGCCGGGCCGTGCATTCAAGAGCTCCCCAGCTTCCCCGCAAGCCACCATCAACATCAACAACATACCTCGTCCATACCTACACAACTTACGCACTTCTGAAGGCAGAAGATCAAACAAACATTCTATATCACAGCAATCATGGGCGGAGAAACGATTGTAGTTCCTAAAGCTAAGAGCACATATCCAAAACTATCAGCCCATCCTGTTGGTCAATGGATCCCAAATATCTACAAGGACAGGATCGCAGCGTTTTATAGTGGAGGACAGTATGAATCCAAGAACCTAAGAGCGTATGTATTCCAAGTATCTGCTCTAGAATGACTCACTTACATGTCTCGCAGTATGATGAAAGAGGGAATAGCCTCAGGGTCTCCTCATGTCAAGCTATCTGTTTGGGATGCACCCGACCTTTCGCGCCCCACATTCAAAGAAGCTACCAGTCACAAATTTAGGGAAACATCTGTGGGAGAGTCATTTGGGCCCTCATGGAGCACACATTGGTTTAAAGTTCAATTAACAGTGCCGAAAGAGCTGGCTAAAAAAGACCTCCTCGAACTACACTGGGATGCAAATAATGAAGGGATGGTATGGACTGAAGATGGAAACCCTCTTCAAGGGTTAACCGGAGGAGGAGAGCGAATTGAGTGGATCCTACCAAAGACCTTCAGAGATGGCAAAGAGCACATCATATACATCGAGATGGCCTGCAATGGCATGTTCGGAAATGCGCCTGGAGGGGATTCAATTCAACCCCCGGATCCGAATAAATACTTTCAGCTAGTGAAAGCAGACATTGTTGCTGTCAACGTTGTTGCGCGTCAGCTGTATATTGATATGTGGATTATTGGCGATGCAGCTAGAGAATTCCCAACGGAATCCTGGGAACAGCATAAAGCGCTAAAGGTCGCGAATCAGGTTATCGACGCTTTCGAGTTGGGTAATCAAGACTCCATCATCAAAGGCCGTAAGATCGCTGAAGAATACCTGGGCAAGAATGTCAGTTCAGATAAGGTGTACAAAACAGAGACAACTCCACTTGTGTATGGAATTGGACAGTGTCATATTGATACATGCTGGCTTTGGCCATTCGCGGAAACCAAGAGAAAAGTGGCTAGATCTTGGTCGAACCAGTGTGATTTGATGGATCGGTATCCTGAACATAGGTTCGCAGTGTCTCAAGCTCAGCAATATAAGTGGCTAAAAGAATACTACCCCTACGTCTTTGATAGGGTCAAGGAAAAAGTAAAGAAAGGCACCTTTCAACCTGTTGGAGGGAGCTGGGTAGAGCACGATACAAACCTACCTAGTGGAGAGTCTCTTGTCCGTCAATTCTTGTACGGCCAAAGACTCTTTGAAAGCAATTTTGGAGAGCGCTGCCGAACTTTTTGGTTACCAGATACCTTCGGGTATTCTAGCCAATTACCCCAATTGTGCCGTCTTGCTGGAATGACAAGATTCTTTACCCAGAAGTTGAGCTGGAACAATATAAACAAATTTCCACACACTACCTTCAACTGGGTATCTCTAGATGGTAGCCAAGTCATCTGCCATATGGCACCAGCTGAAACATACACTGCCGAAGCCAATTTCGGAGACGTCAAGCGGTCGGTAACACAACATAAGTCTATGGATCAAGACGAAACATCACTTCTAGTATTTGGTAAAGGCGATGGTGGTGGAGGGCCAACATGGGAGCACATGGAGAAGCTTCGTCGTTGCCGTGGGATGAGTGACACTGTTGGCTTGTTGCCTAGAGTACACATGGGTGATTCGGTTGAGGATTTCTTCGATCGTCTTGAAAAACGAGTCGCTGATGGGCTTGACTTCGTTACATGGTACGGCGAGCTATATTTCGAGCTTCACCGCGGCACATATACTACCCAAGCGAATAACAAATACAACAACAGAAAGTCTGAGATTCTACTTCGAGACGTTGAACTACTGGCTACCCTGGCCAGCATCAAAACAGGATACAAATATCCCAAAAGGGAAATTGATGACATGTGGGAGAATGTGCTCTTGTGTCAATTTCATGACTGTCTTCCGGGCAGTTCCATTGAAATGTGTTACGACGACAGTGATAAGGTAGCGTCTCTTGAATTCTTGTGTAATAGATTTGCTAACAGATTAGATTTACGCAGAGGTGTTCGCAACCGGCGAAAAGATCCTGAAGGATCTCTACAAAAATATTGGGGTTAAAGATATCTCTAGCTCAACCACCCCAGAAAACACCCTTGCCTTGAACACTATGCCTTGGCACAGGCGAGAAGTCATTTCTCTAGGAAGCGAGCAAGCTGGTATAGCTTGTGGCGAAGGTAGCTTCCTTACCATCAAGTCTTTCAAGGTTACCGCAACGCCTGAAGTCACTGTTAGCGAAACCCGAAATGGGGTATACGTCCTACAGAACGACCAATTGACTGTTGAGGTAGTGGGTGGTGTCATAACCTCCCTTTATGATCGGAAGGAAGAGAGAGAGATCATTCCAAAGGGAGGCAAAGCAAATCAGTTGGTTATATTCGATGACAAACCTCTTTACTGGCAAGCTTGGGACGTAGAAGTATTTCATCTCGATTCGAGAAAGGAGCTTCCCCCTGGAACTACTAAAATCGTCCGAAGTGATCCACACACAGTAAGTGTTATGACTGAGACCAAAATCAGCGAGAAAAGTTGGGCAAAGACAACTATTTCTTTGGCAGCTGCTTTGAAGGGGCAACAGTCATATGTCGAGGTGCACAGTGAAGTTGAATGGCGAGAGGATATGAAATTCCTCAAAGTTGAATTCCCAGTCGACATTAGAAATACTGAAGCGTCCTACGAGACACAATTTGGTGTAATTCGTAGACCAACACACTACAATACAACGTAAGTCGAAGAACTTCCCTTGATACAAGCTGAAGCTAATAACGAGTAGTTGGGACATGGCCAAATTTGAGGTTTGCTGTCACAAGTTTGCCGATCTTTCAGAGAATGGGTATGGAGTATCGATCTTAAACGATAGCAAGTACGGCTTTGCAACTGTTGGTAATCTCATGCGTCTGTCTCTTCTGCGTGCTCCTAAAGCACCGGATGCACACGCGGACATGGGTCGGCACAATATTAGATGGGCCATATTACCTCATCAAGGAATTCTTGGCTCTACGACGGTCCGCACTGCATACAACTTCAACAATCCGATCAAGCTTGTTGAGTCAACGAGCAGCGTCGGAACCACACTTTTCAAGAATCCTATCAAGCTGACTGGTGATGCATCGTTGATTCTTGACACTGTCAAGAGAGGAGAAGACGACGAAGATGTCAGCCGTGGCGACCTTGCCGTAAGGAAAGGCAAGAGTGTAATTTTACGAATTTATGAAAGTCTGGGAGGAAGAAGCAAGGGAACTATCGAGACAACGCTTGATGTGAAGAAAGTGTGGAAGACGAATATCTTGGAAGATGATGAAACCTCGGTCACGATCAAGGATGGTAAGGTTGCTATAATCTTACGGCCATTTGAGGTGGCGACTTTCAGACTGCAATTGTAAAATTATGGAAACGCCTGCAGCATGAAATATGCATCACGGATTATCAAATATGGATCAGTGGAGGCTGGTCACCTGGAGCTACACGTTATTGATTATCTAACTACCCAAAGGTTAAAACGATACACATGACATTCGGTAATGAAGAAGTATACACTTTACCTTGTGATACTACGCTGATGATGTCACCTTTTGAAACATAACCTCCAAGCTGCTGGTCGGCCGTTCATGAGGAAAATCCAATTGACTATTGCGAACGTGAGGTTGCAGACACTTGCAGATCGATGGCAGGTGAACATCACACAAAATGTTTCAGAAGAAGACATACCTGGTTTTTAGTATGCATAGAGGTGCTGGTTAATTGCTCTGGGGGCCACTATTGTGGCTGAAATTGATACAGAATGAATGTATCTTCTACACTGTTAATGGGATTGTGACCCAGGAACGGCTTGGAGATGGGGGCTAAAGTTGAAGTAACACTCCTGATCTGCTGTATTATTGATGATTAAGCATAGTGGAACTGACCAAAAAGTAAGATTGATGATACTTTACATTCTGTTCACAATTGAGTGGTTTAGATCAGTAGTACGAATGTAACCAAGCGCTTACTCTTCTGTTTATAGTAGAATAAAAACAAGCCCAGCATTATGCCGCCCCACCCACCCAAATCTGAATGCTTGGCTGTTTACCGAGATCGATGTCTGTGCCTCTGCCTCCCGAACATTACTGCAAGCCCTTTAATCTTCTTCGAGGCCATGGCAAACGTACTTAGTCGACAGTGCCCCATTCTCAGCCAATGGACTCCTAAGATGCATCTGAAGTGTGTCTGTTTATAGTACAGTGCTACCCCGTATAACCTTCTCATCGGGTATGGCGCACGGTAAAGCGGGTGGTTCAGTGGACCCTTTTCCTTTTTCCTCTTCGGGATAACTTGAGTGCTGAAGATCTTGTATACCTTCACGCTTGAAAATATATAACTCTAAGGTCCCTGCTTGGGATTGTTTCCTTCACCACCGCTCAATCCAAGTCCAAACTTCAAAATGGTACTTCTATTGTCGTTGATCACGCTCCTCAACCTGTGTGTCTCTTTCGTTTCAGCTAAATCAGTCTTTGCCCATATCGTCGTTGGGAATACAGCAGCTCACACAGATGCCACTTGGACCCAAGATATCACCCTTGCGAAAAATGCAGGTATCGATGCCTTTGTGTTAAACATTGCATACCCAGATAGCAACATACCCATTCAGGTCGCCAAAGCCTTCGCTGCAGCCGAAGCCGCTGGGAGTAGCTTCAAGCTCCTCTTTGCATTTGATTACCTGGGAGGCGGACAGCCATGGCCTTCTACTGGGTCCAACTCGGTAGCATCCTACTTAAATCAATACAAGAATTCCCCAGCTTACTTCCTCGTTGATGGAGCTCCATTCGTGTCGACTTTCGAGGGTGTTACCCACATTGATCAATGGGCACCCGGTGGTGCGATCCGTGGAGCCGTTGGCAACATTTTCTTCGTGCCAGACTGGACAAGCTTAGGGCCGAATAACATTGGTGCTAGTTTGAACAACATTGAAGGATTCTTCAGCTGGGATATGTGGCCCAATGGAGCTAACAACATGACTCTCAACCCGGATCGGGCCTGGAAATCAGCGATTGGAAACAAGGCATACATGATGGGTGTCTCTCCATGGTTCTTCCACAGCCCCCCTGCGGCTTGGGTTTGGAGAGGTGATGATCTCTGGGCGGACAGATGGGCACAGGCCATTGAGTTCTCTCCAGAATATGTCCAGTACGACATCTCCTTTCCCTCACTAAATTCAACGTTATTAACACTATCCGTAGAATCGTAACCTGGAACGACTTTGGCGAAGCCTCCTACATTGGCCCCGTCCACTCTGTCAACGAAATCCCTGGCGCTTCCCAAAAGTATGTCGCCAACCGTCCCCACGAATCGTGGCGCGACTTCCTGCCCTACTACATCGCCACCTACAAAGGCGACACCTTCAACATCGCCAGAGACCAAATGCAATATTGGTACCGACTTGGGCCCTCCGCCTCAGGCAGTACTTGTGGCGTGACCGGGAACACTGCTTCGCAAGGCCAGACCGAAGTCCCACCAGGTGACGTTTTGCAGGACGGAGTTTTCTTCAGTGCGTTGTTGATGGATGCGGCGACTGTGAAAGTGCAGATTGGAAACTCACCAGCGGTGTCGTTTGCAGGCACCCAGGGAATAAATCACTGGAGTATGCCATTTGGTGGAAGGAGCGGAGTCGCGAAGTTCAGTATTGAGCGCGGGGGAAGTGTTGTGGGGAGTGGGCAGGGCGAGTCGATCGGAGGCCCTGGGTCTACGAACAATGTTGTCGACGGTGGGTGTTCGAACTATAATGTTTGGGTTGGAAGCTTCTGAGGAGCATGACTTATGATATAGTTACATAGACTTCTATAAAAATACCTTTTACTGATTTGAGTAATATATATGGCGAGATTTTATACATACCAAATAAATGCCCTTGAGGATGGCGCCACCAAAGAACTTGATACGAGAGCAATGAATCAATGTATACTCGCCTAGTAAGACCTCAGTTTGAGGTATAACTTAAGCCCTGGAATCACCTACGTATACTTGACTCCTACTCTCTCTTAAAGTACAGTAGTGTAGGAGTGTTGCCTAAAATATAAAAGGGGCTTAAGCGAAAGAACCAACATTTAGCACAATGCCTGTTACCCTTCCGAGTAATAAGGCATCAATTCACCTCGATGACCTCACATGTAATCAAGTACTTTACTATCCACAGATTGTTAAGACGTCCAAGTAATTCTATGTAGTCACTAGGCACTCGTGTCTAAGGATGACAATCCCGGAGATGATTAAAAGTTGAATTCCCATATAGATAGCTATCTTATATTCATAGTTGTTAGCACTGTTGCTTCTATCTCTGCTATCTCTCACTTCTGGAATACATTGTTATTGAGTAGTGTGAGTAAGTAGATAGATGATATTCGAATAATGGATACAAAACTGCACAGATATGTTTCATGACACAACAAGCACGCTATGTAGCAGTTCAAATGCATCTGCATGCTGTAGATATGGTTTTTCGAGTTCGAATGAAAGTTTAGGACATAGTGAATCCTTTCCATCGTGTATTATGTCAAATGTGAGACAATCTATGATGAGGTTGAAGAGAGTAGGCATGCTGCATGCTGAGCGACAGCTTTTGCAATGATGAATAGATGAAACTGAAAAACATCTGAAATTAGAGCACCAAGCCGTTGAATACATCAGCATTTCTTTCTGTTACGAGACTTCCTTTAGCCTTTTGATAGGTCTAAGTCGGGAGAAATTAGCCTCCACACTTGAAGCCGTAGGTGTTTGATTACATCTTGTATCTATTAGGGATAAGGAGCTGTTAAATAGGAAACAAACTGCTAAAACTTCCTGTCAAAAAGCCTTAATACTAGTAGCGCTTTTAATTAGAAGAGACAGCTTATGCTATTGAATAAAGGGCGAATCGAGAATGAGGTGATAATATGGACGAAGGCGCTGCGAAAGTAACGATCTAATTTTATCAGCAGCAGGTGAGTTCAACGATCATGTACATGAGAGCTCTCCCCGAGACTTCATAGAATATCTGAAATCCATATCGTAAATGGTCAACTATAATTAAAGCTTTCATTGGATTGGATCACTCAGGTTATCTCATGGGAGCATTCAAGCTATTCTATAGATCTTTAACTAGTAATGAAGATCGTTGAAATCAATAGACTTGTTTTTGGTGGTCGAAAGAGTTATATCTATTGTGTAGACCTCAAACTTCCTAGCATCCTTATCAAATCACCATACTGAAAAGAAACAAACTTCTCAAGGGTATCTCCCACCCACTAACTCCATCCAATCTCAAGCCAACTTTTAGACAATACTTTTGACCTTTCCGGTCTCGACCTCATAAACCCATCCTGAAATCTTGACCGATTCTGGAATAAGTCTACTATCCTTCAACAACTCCACATCACTCTTCACCGCAGTCTCCAAGTCTGGGAATGTTTGGAAATCACTGCCAAACACCTTCAGATCGTCCACAGCCTCATCGCCTAGATTCTTCTTGACTAAGTCTGTAGCAACCGGAGTATCGAAGATCAACATGCCACAGCCTGTATGTTTGATGAGGAGGATCTCTTGTGTGCCTAGGAGTTGTTGGGAGATGACGAGGGATCGGAGCGCATCTTTGGCGTTACCTCCTGCGTTGCGGATTACATGGGCATCACCTAGGTCAATTCCATATGCTGCTGCAGGATCAATTCTGGCATCCATACAGGTTACTGTGACGGTTGTCAGTTGAGCGCGCGGAAAACGTGGAGGGGAGTATTACCGACTGCATATTTCTTTGCAGGTGGAAGCGCGAGATGACCCTTGGTGAAGCCAGAAGCATATGCCTTGTTGGAAGAGACCAAGTTCTCTTGGATAGGAGTGGCCATTGCGAAAGAGGATGTTCTGTTAATGAGGCTGGTATATCGGACCAATATTCTAAACTCAAGTAAAGTTGATTGACGGAGAATATGAAGATGGGTTAGCAATGGGTGGGGTTAGCAGTAATATTTATATATGTATAGTAAGCTCTTGGAATAGTCTTCTATCTACACCACTATCCCAATTGAGAGTGAAGCTGGATGCGGGTATCTATGACGATCGTGACCTGACCGCCGCACAAAGACAGACTTCCCGCATTGCGCGATGAAGCTCCAATGAAGAAACCGGCAGCTTAATCAGTTCGTGCATGAGGTGGGATATTGCATCATTTGGAACACCAGAAAGGGCTTAGTTCCAAGGAGAAATGTGATGACCTGTCAAGCTGTTCTCCGTCGTGATGGATCTCTTATGAAGAAGAGGAAAAAGCCAAAAAGCTAAGGATCTTGGAGTTCTGAATTGGGAGACCACACCCCCGGTCGCTGCCAAGAGAATACCCCACACCAGCTCCTCGGTCCCGTCATGCTTCATAACCGGGCATTACACAGCAGTCAGCGTAGAAATGCAGTTATATTGTTCTTGCCATGGATCATATTCCTACGAAGGAATCAAACGAGCCTGTACTAAGTGATACCAGCGTACCTATTGCCCAGAATGAGATAGTACAAATTAGAGAAAGCATCCAAGAAACCCAATACTTTGATCACACCAGTATGGCTGCATTGACTCCCGCCTCACTGGTCAGTAACTACATTGATTTAAAACATACAATAAGCTGATGATCACAAGGCAGCTATTGCCCGTTTGAGGGCATACAATCCCCGGCCCTTCCCGGTATGGGACCGTTTACCATTGAGCCGGAGAGCAGCGGTTTTGATCCTGTTGTTTGCAGACCGCAAAGGTGATTTGCGGGTGGTGATAACGATGCGTGCCTCGACATTGAGAAGCTTCTCTGGTACGCTTTGTAATTCTGATGCACTTGAATTCGCTAAGGATAGCAGGGCAAGCAGCACTACCTGGCGGCAAAGCCGACACCCTTGAAGAAACTCCCTTTGAAATGGCTCGTCGAGAAGCCTGGGAAGAAATAGGTCTACCAAATGATGACACAAAAATCCCCAAACCTTTCCGAGTAGAGCATTTGTGTCAGCTCCCCTTCTCTCTTGCTAAAACTGCACTTGCCGTACGTCCCTGTGTTGCGTTTCTTCATTCAGATGATACGACTAGTGGCAGCCCTGTGAGCGTGGAGGATAATATGATCCCCCGACTTGATGCTAAAGAAGTTGCTGCTGTTTTCTCAGCACCATTTCATAATTTCTTGAAGAAGGAGGATGAAGTTACAGAAGGTGTGGAGGTACCCGGCAAAAGAAGTGATTGGTACACTGGGCAATGGACTAATTGGCATAATGGGAGGTGGAGGATGCACAATTTTTATGTCCCGATCAATAATCAGAAAGTCAGCAAACCAAAGGTAAGAGAGAGTGGACAGGCAGCTATTGCGGAAGAGTCGGAGAAAGAAGAGGACGATATCCAGAGATATTTGGTATGGGGCATGACAGCACGTATATTGCTTGACGCTGCGAGAGTAGCATACGACGAGAAACCAGAGTTTGAAGTGAGTCTGACTTGCTCAACAACTGGATGTAACTAACGTCATATAGCATAATGATCATATTGGAGATGAGGATACAATGACCAAGTTATACGAAGACGGCATGTTAGAGGAGAAAGTCAGCAGCTCAGATACCCTCGCTAAGGCAGCTCAGCTAAAAGCAGCGAAATCTTCTTCCCCTAAAATATAGATAGAATTCAGCATGTTACATGATTCAGGGTACGTCGTTGGCCCTGGTTTTCACAAGTTGTTAATAGATTATGTGAAAATAAACCTAATCAATTAGAATACTGTTCTATTTTTCCTCCATCATCGTTAATTCACAAAAATTGCAAAGAGTTCTTCTCCCTCCTACCTAAGATATATTCAATGTAGATTCATACAACACGTGGACATTTGTCCCACTTTCAGAACACCAACCATGAAAAGATGGGTAGATCTGAGCGCGAGGACTGACATTCAGAAGAATATGGAATCTTTGGGCAAGGAATATGTTGTGCTAAAGTTTCAATATGTTCCTCCAAAGATCCACTTACCTAGAAGCCCTACTACATTAATACTAGAGTGAAATTTATTCAAAGTTTTTGCCTACTCTGTTGTGCCAAGGCTCGCTTCTGCCCCCTTTTCATTCCAACAATTTACATCTGTGTACGTTGATCAGACTAAAGCATGTAAAGACATTACGATGATATAGTATATATAGTGCCTATTCATATAAGTCAAGAATGATTATTGACAGAAAATATTGATAGATGATTGACATAGCCAGTGTTTAATTGCTCGCTTAATAAAGGAGTGAAGTCATTAATGGCACTAATACACGACATGTGGAAGCCGAGCGGCTTCGCTTTTGAACTGATGAGTGAATAAAATAATAAGAGAAGCATATATAGTTTGGCAAGAGGCACCTCCTCTCATAACAGCAACTTCGGATATGAGCCTACCACGTTCACACTACAACTAACCACCATGGACTTATCAATGCACAATGAACTTGATGAATCGCCTTGCTATAAGCTTGGATCTTCAGGTATGTGGTGAAACCCTTTACAAAGACTAAAACTAAATGCTTTTTGGTAGTCAAGAGCATAAGAGACTCCCAAAACAGGCAGCGTGGCAAAACGTTTTCACTTTTCGGTAGTGACACCTCATTGGAAACATTGGATTCATTCACAGGATCTGAGGAGCAAGTCATTGGAGATATGAAGGAAAAGCAAGGTGTTAAGCTTTTTGTAGATGTTACCTATCAGGTTCCCCGAGGCGATTGTAGCTTTTATGAACAATCCCACCGAGACATTAACAACAAGACTGTGCCCAGATCTGGCAAAACTCCCATGAACAACCCCGAAACGAGCACTGCGAGGAGGCACAATACTGTCAAGACAACGCCAGACTTCCACAGGAAGAAACCTAATCTCGACAAACACTCAGCAGTAAAAGCCCCAATCCGCAAGAAGACATTCGAGCTCACCAGCGACACCGAATCAAAGTCCTCCACCAGCAATCTCAACACCACGCACGACGATGTCAGCGAGATCTACGGCCTCTACCTGCTCGAACCCTCTCAAAAACCATCACATATCCCCGGGTTGATCGGAGACATACCTCGCACCCGCCTACCACGCCTGTATCTCATCGACGACGACGACGATGACAACGACGAGGACGACAACAACGAACCCCAAACGCCACCTGCGATCTGCACCCTGGACGACACGGTCACCGACGTTCTCGACATGTACACCAGCACGCCGCAAGATCCGCAGATCCCTGACGTGCCCGAGGATGTGCAGCAGCTGCCGCGTCTGCCGCTGTCGCTCGCTGCGTCGTCGGCGTCGGAGAGCGGATCCAGCTCGTTCTACATCACCCCGTCGCTACAGTCGTGGGTCAACGGCACGGCGAAGCGGAAGGAGAAGAAGAAGGCCGGCAAGCTGCTTTTCGATCCCTACCGTCACTATTTCTGCTTCTCTCTGCGCAGAACAATCCTAAAAGGGGACGGAAAGGACTGTGATTGCCTAGGGTGCCGGCAAGACTGTAACAGAAAGAGAATCGTGTAATTGGAATTGCTGGTCCTTCTCTGTCGGTAGAGATGAGTTCTTTTTATAGTACAACATTGGCTGCAAAAACTCTGAGCTATTGTGTCGAGCCGGAGTCTTTCAATAAACAAAAAAGAGCGTCATTGCGTGATGCCCGCTTCTACAAAGGTATTACGCATTTCAAGTTAAAATCACGATAGTAAAATAGTCAGTGAAGAGTAAAGGGTGTGGTAATGCAGAATCAATTTTCAGAAACTAACGAGTCGTTACATCCATGTTAGAATACAGCAGAGCGCCCCAAAAGAAACACCCCCTCGCCTATGTTACACGTGTACTGTCCGCTATTGCTTTTATTAAATTTGAAATGGTCGATGAGCTGGACTCAGAAGGCCCTACTTCTGAGGAATACCCTGCAGTCTATATATGAGTATATATAGGTGTTCAGTGGAATGCAGCCAAGCCTTGAGTGTTGGGTAAGATCAGGCCATGTTGCTTGAAGTAGGTGCTATAATGAACCTCTCCTTTCCGTAAAGTAGCTTCATCAATCTCGCTGGGCGAATGCCCATTCTCTTGGCCCTTGGTTGGCGATACTTTGATGGAAGCAGGCTGCACTGAAATAGGGCTGTATAGAGTTAGTATCAAACCCCCGTTTTATTCGTGAAAGGACTTACCCATAGAGTTCTCGGTCAATTTGCAGAAATTCTTTCATCGACTCTTTGGTTCCACGTTCCTGGAGATAAGTCAAATAGTAGTTGCTAAGATCTTTTTTGGTTTCCAAGGCCATCCGACTCTTTTCAATGAGTTGTGTGTGAATATCCTTGATCGTGGCATGATGTTCTGCTTCGTTGTCGGCATTGGTTGGTTGAGCTAACTCAAACTCGAAATACTTCGCCCAGAAGTGACGGCTTTGCAGATACCATTGGAGGTTCTTTTGGAACACTTCCCGAGCTTCTTCCACGGAGCCTCGAACTTTCCACAATAAGATAGCCCATTCAACAACCAATGCAGCTTTGGAGAAGATGTCAACAGAAGTAGAGTCAATCTGGGTCTTGTATACTTCGATGGCAGCGTCAAGACCGATCTGACGACGTTCAAGGTTTGCCCACGAAATGATGGTTTCGACGTGACCAGGTAAGCGATCAAGAATGGCTTGGTGTATATCACGAGCGACATCAACACGTTCGGACATTTCTTCGAAATAAGCGTATTGTAACCGGATACCAGGGCGGCTGATTGGGACGTAGAGCCCAGATGCACGTTGGTAAATGTTTCGAACCTCTTCCTGTTTGCCTTCTTGACCAGACATCCACCGGGCATATCGGAACCAGAATTCATCGTAGAAAGCACAGGTCACTAGACATCTCTCATACAAGAAAACGGCTCTCAAATAATCACCCTCTGCTTCTTCAAAATCCAAGTATTTTCTCCAATTAGCCAATTGTGCGTGGTCAAGTTCGGTGACGTGGAAGTATGGACGTTTGACCTCAGACTCATATGTCCATCGCTTGGTGGTTTCCGTTTGTGTGCGTGTAAAGACTTCGAGGTGGAAACTGTCGATCTTGGCTCGCACTTCTCGCTCTATCTCTAGCTCGCCCTTGGGTCCAGTTTGGAATGTTGCATTGTCAGCCTCAACTTCCCCGCGGAACTGGGCAAGGGTTTCAGAAGGCACCAGCTCAGCTAAGGGGCGCGAATGCGCCATTTGGCGAAAACGTTCGAAGTAGCGGGCATACTGATGCATGGGAATTTTTATGACCCTGCCAAGTATAGTGAATATCTTATCTTGTGCTTCTGTACGCTCTTCGAACTCGAGGTATTTGTCCCAGAAGGGATGGGCCAGGAAGTCAAGTCCTACATAGGCAGCGCCGCGTTCAAACAACCTATGGATCTCGTGTTAGCTAAGCTCATACAGGAGGAGGATGGATGTGATGTGTGGCGGAGTGCAAATACAAGAGGGAATTGTGCTTAAACTAGTCATCCTTGAATTCCAATAGAGTCGAACACATGTGCAGAGTGAGGGTGCAAGAGCGAATGTGTAGAGCAAAAAAGAGAGATCCTGATCAACTGAGTGAGAAGGCATCAAAACAGAGACTTATTTGGCAGTTCTCACCGTCTGCAAGCCAATTATTCTCTATTGTAGCCTTGCAGTAATTGCGACTGCATCCGCTGAAGATGCCTGTGTTATGGGAAGGAAAGCATCCAGTATACTTACTCTCTGATCACATCAGGATCATGACTCGTTTCCACCTTGAAGGAGCAGTAATCTGTCCATAAGTCCACTGAAGTTGTGATGCTAGCAACACCTCTTTCAAATACCTAATCGTGTTAGTGCAGCCTCTTAGAAGATGCGAATCTTATCCTCACCATTTCCGCAGCCTCAGTCCCGGCAATGGCAAATTCTAAGTCTGCATATTTTTTCCAATAGCCAAACAGCAGAGGAAATTTGGCGAGAAAGCGATCGTACGCGTCGCGCGCTGTTGCGATTGCCTGAGGGCTGGAATTGCGATTTATCTGGCCGCCCTCAATGGATTCGGATGCGCGAACTAGTTTCTCCCAGTTCTCGAAATTGTCGGTATTCTCAAGCTACAGTACAATTAGTAAATGAAAGGACAGTACCAGAAGAAAGATGCCCAAGACTTACGACTTCAGCATTGAGCTTTTTAATCTCCACCAACTCCTCCGACTCGTAGTTGAAATCGCTCATGGCGGGCGCCTTATGTGTTACTAAAGTATGTGTATCTTCGAATGATGCAGTTTCTCTGGGTATAGAATAATTCAGGCCTGGGTTTGAATAATAGATAAAAGTTCAAGATGTGTTTTGATGTTGCACTCAAAGCGAGAAGCTGAGTTCCGATGGGAGGCTCAAAATTAGCGCTAGATTGATAAGGGCTAGACCTAAACTTCATTAGGCTGCTTTTAGCCAGCAGCCTCATGTAAATAGCGACCGTTAGTTACTAATGGCTATGAATAACATACTGGTAGATGGTCTAATTGACATATACTATGTATTGGCATTACATGGTGTATATGCTGGTCATGTGTGCTCGAATCTCTGATCCGAACTTTCTCTGTCATTAGTGAATGATAGCTTTCTCCAGCAGTGACTGGAGAACATCGGAATTTCTGACTGGATTGCTTAACAGGTGTAGAGCTCTATCAACATATTTGCACTTATTGCTATTGGATTAATAAGTTGCTGGATAAATGAAGATGTTTCTCTACAGACTCTACAGCGCTATGGAGCAAGTGAGATCACCAAAGTTCTTCCCACAGACTGTTTATATCAGGATTATGTTGGACATTTTCTTTATTTCGTAGGCAAAGGAAAGAAGTATCATATTACACATATCGATGGTAACAGACTTATCTTTTAGTTTTATTGTAGCACATTTAGACCAAGTCTACATGTGGCGCTGATATTCCACCTTCCCCTCCTATTCCCCCTCCTTTCTCATATGGTCAAGGCCATTCGTCAATTTAAAGGCCAAGGCGTACATGAAATAATGGCCGAGATGTAGAAGCTGTGGGGGAAAATCGCTGCACCAAAAAGAATTAAGCCAAGTCGGTTCATCTCAATCTTTCATATCCAGGCATGTGCTGCATTCATTCGGCTTCTTCTTGCAGCCAATTCACTTATTGCCATCAGATGAAGGCTTATATTGGAATCTGGAAAGTAACAAGGGATAGAGTCTCGACTCTACACCCATTGATAAAACGCAATCTGAGGAGACATTCACAGGTAGACGACATGCGTCAACTCGGGGATGGCCTTTGAAACGTCATATGCAATCGTTAACATCAAGCCTGCTGCTTCAAGCATGGAATAGCGCACGTAAGAGAATGTGCGTATGCCATCTATATTCCAAGTGCTTCAAAATCGGGAGCCCAACCCGATCACCGTTCACCAATCACTCCATAATGCAACCCCCGTGGGGGCTGGGAGCCTGGTCGTATTCTAGAACATAAAATTCTTCCAAAATCTCCCGAGATCGTCCCTGGTTGCAGCCAAAGTCAAATGGTGGCAGAGCATGCTGATGGTGGGTGAGGCATCTGAGTAGCTAAGGAAGGTCAGCATCCCACCGGGTTTGACGTGGTGGCAAGGGCTATACCGTAGCCGGCGAGTCCGTCGCCCGCTATTCGACGGAAAACAACGACAATTCTTTTGTGCTCCCCAAAAAGAAATGAAACGAGGGAAACAGTAGCGATCCAAAGGGAAACTGGTTAGCCATGAACCAAAATCCCTTATATTGTGCTTCCCAAACAGCAGATCCCAATAAGAAAAGCCGTGCTAGAGGATAATGAATAAGAATGCCAAGACTTCGCCCAGCCGCCGCCCAGACCAATGACGGCTGAATCGTCCCCGCTGAGAGGAGGGAACTAAACTACTGCTACACTAAAACTTGTTCCCCGTCTCAACCTCCATCCTGTACTTAATTCCTCTCTTCTCACCCCACAAACCAACCTCAAATCCTCCTATGTAATCACGATATCTAGTCATCACCTCACGGTGTCCTGCCCACAAGGCCATTCGCTCCGTCCGGCAAATTCGCCGTGACTCCCCAACATCACGCCAGTCCACTTCACAACATCGACGTTTCAACAGCTCTCCCCACCACGAGGAATCTCTTACCGGTATTCAATCCTTCAACCACCAACCGGGCGCTGAATCCTTTCGTGGAACACAACAATATACCGCAAAGAAAACATCTCCACTCTACAATTACAATTGACAGTGCTCCCCGCCACGCGGATCCCTTACCAATCCATCACCCGATCCTCCTTCTAATACAACATTACCGCCAAAATGCCCACCGATACTCTCTCCCGTTCACCGACCTCTAACGGCCGTGCCACTGCTTCGCGAGCACCCGGCTCAATTCTCTTGTCGCATAAAAACCTAGACACTGCGTTAACGCGAGCTGGCGCGAAGCCCAAAGCCCCTCAACGAATTTCGACCTGGCGCGACGAAGTCAGCGCCGAGATATCCAAATCCTCACTTCCCCCTTCCGGTCCAGAAATACCCGCCAACATTCCCCCGAAACGTGTTTCCCGCTTCTTCAAGAAGTTAACCAAGCCATTTGCGCGCACGAACTCGAGTTCGGACGAAAGTGGCGAGGAGGGCCATGGGGAGGAGGTGTTTAACACACACATGTATGACGGAGTGCCCGAGGGAGGCATGTATGCTGGAGGACAATATATAGCGGGTAGTGTGGGCAGTAGTATGAACTTTGGAAGCGAAGATAGTAGATTTGCACCTCCGCCAGCGCTGTCGGGCTTTGGATTCGATCGTGTGGAACAGAGAGAAGCAAGATTAGATCGGGCGAATGACCTTTACAACAAGCTGAATAAGCAGCAACGAGTTAAGGAAGATCCGGCGCAGATCGCATAGTTTGTGGGATTCAACGAATTAGTTTTTGGATTATATGAGCAAGTCTCGAAAATACACAACGACCTGAGGGTTTACATTAGTTGTGATTTAAGCGGTGGACTTGGAAAGATGTCACTTGGAATGGAGTGACAGGTCTTGGTAATATCACGGACAGCATAGTAAAGGTCTTATTGGGGAGTTTTTAGTGTGGAGTTATTTCATGGGCCAATCTACTGAAATGTAGTAAAATGGCAGACGGATAAAGCAAGTAGGATGTAAGAAATCTGAGGGATATCTAAACCAGAAAGCATGCCTCCAGAGTGCACTACGGTTGTACATTTGCAAATAGAGAGATTAGAGTACCCTTTTGACCAAGTGAATCTCCCTGAGACGCTATGTATATGCCGTTGAGGCTCTGAAAAGTAATGCATTCCATAATATCAAAGACGCCTGCTTCCAAAGGCTTTAAAGCCCCGTCCGCAAAACACGCCCCGACGCGCAAAAGGACCGCAGGGAAATAGAACATTCGCAACCAGAAGGAAAAACATGATCATCAGGTTCGCTGGATGGTGTATTCGCAATACGCAAAATCGCTTTCGATTTTGCTTTTCATAACAACTCCCATCCCCCAAACCATGCTGCGATAATCCCACCGAGTGAAACCGGGTATACCGGCCTTCCGGTAAGATCAAAGAAGCATATGACAACGAGACGAAGAGATTCCGATACTATGGGTAATCTAAGATTCGGTAGTAGGCGCAGCTTCGGTCTTGGGTTCCTCAGGCTTTGTCTCGGGCTCGGAGACCTTCTCTGCCTCCTTTGGTGCATCGGCTGGCGCAGCCTCAGCATCCGCGCTATCTGAAGAGGTCCAGAGGGTAAGGTTGTCTCGGAGCAGTTGCATGATAAGGGTGCTATCACGGTATGACTCCTCGGACAATGAATCGAGCTCAGCAATGGCGTCGTCAAACGCTTGCTTAGCCAGATGGCATGCACGGTCTGGTGAGTTCAAGATTTCGTAGTAGAACACGGAAAAGTTGAGGGCCAAACCAAGGCGAATAGGGTGAGTTGGGGTGAGTTCAGTTTGTGCAACATCGGTAGCGTTCTATACATTCTATTAGCAATTATGCCAAAATCATGATAGAGAAGTGAACATACCTTGTAAGCCTCATGAGCGGCAGTGGCAGCAACCTTGCGCTTCTCACCGGAAGCAAACTCAGCCAAGTAACGGTGGTAATCACCCTTCCTAGATTAGAACGTTTGTTAGCCAATTTGAGAGAATTGTGAATGACCAAATATCTGCCGTCAGCGATAAGGCTTACATCTTGTGGTAGAAGACCTTGGACTCTCCAGATTCGGCCTTTGGGATCAAGGACTCGTCGAGGACATCGAGAACATCTTGGCAGACCTTCTCGAGCTCGGTCTCAATCTTTTGGCGGTAATCACGAATGGTAGTAACGTGCTTGTCGGTGCCTTTAGACTCCTCCTTTTGTTCGATCGATGAGATGATGCGCCAGGAAGCACGTCTAGTACCGACTACGTTCTTGTAGGCAACAGATAGGAGATTTCGCTCATCGACGGTAAGTTCTCCACCTAGCTATTTCACAACGTCCATCAGTATTGAACCTTCGCGCATCCGAGCTGGAATTAATGGCGCATTTCGTACCTTAGCAACCTCTTTCATATATGTAACCATCTCATCGTATCGCTCAGCCTGCTCGCAGAGCCTCGCGAGAAAGGTCTTGCTGTGCGGAAGTTAGTTGTGGACTATAGGAGGACCTCTCGCGCGGAGAAGTTTGGAAAATCTGTACCTTTCACGCTGTAATAGACAAGAGGAGTTAGCAATACGCTCAAAGTAAAGGGTTTAGAGGTGAAATGACTCCACAAACGCGGTCGATAAGCGCATAGAGTGGGTAAGAGGGGAAGGGAATCCAGGCAGGAGAGGGATGCGGACGGGTAGGTGAGAGGTGTTAACTTACTTCAGTTGTCATGTTTGAGGCCGTTGAGGAATTGTATGTGGTAAGGGAAGTAGATTAGATAGTGTGATGTTGGGGTTAAGTGCTGGGAGATTGTTGTGTTGATGATGAAGATGAAGGTCTGGGATCTAACTAGCCTTGATTGGCGAGGCAGTCGTTGTATGTGGAGGGGTTTCAAAGTGGTTATTTTTTATCAACGACAAACAAAATGAAATCACTTTAGGAACACAGCCGCAACAAGTGAATGCGACTAAGGATGCTCGCTGATCTACTTGCTCTAATTGCCTTTGTGGCTCTACCAAAAACCTTCTTTATATGTAGCCTCAACAAACTATCTGCGATGTCACGTGCTTGGCATGGCCAACTCATCCGATCAAACAGCACGAAGGCTCCCAGAAACTTGAATACAGTACAAGCAGATTCAGTGAAAACACGGGCCAACACGGACTGATGCTTAGCAGAGGCTGTTTTGCGGCCTAAAATAGATAGCGGCCATGGCCTCACAACATCTTGACTCCACAACACAGCCCAAATCCTTCGCTTTATAGTGCATATACGCAATCGCAGGAGTGCAATCCATCAATTTTACGAAGTAGAGCAGAAAGGGTGGTCAAACTGCCTGCAAGCGCAAAGCAAAGGGGCGGTCCGCCTTGTGTCACAAGCATATTGCCATGTGCTGGCATCACATCCCATCCAAATACCGGTTATCCGACCAGGACCAATCATTCCGTAAAGGCTGGAATAGGATGTTTGGCACGTCTCCGATTGCTCACCGATTTCCGCAGCTGGCCAAATCAAGGGTGTCAACAGCTCATCGAATCCCAATCTAGTGACAATGCAAGTTGGCGCGTTCGTGTCGAGTGACGAAATGGTCTTGGACTTAGAAGCGGAGATTACGACAAGCAGAATGATGCATACGGTCCTGTAGACACTGTTCTTGTAAAACCCGACCAGAACCGGTTTTTCTTGTACTTCTTGGAGTTCAGTATGCCACTGACCAGGGACTATTGTTACTGTCGTAACGTGCGGCCACCCTCTGCCGCTCACAAGTAGTAAAGAAAGATCTCTGATAACTCTCTGAAGGATTAGTTGCACGATTCTCGAGGGGCGGAAGGGAGTTCTACCATACGATCAGTATTGAAAGACTGGTACAATACGGTACTTGCTTTTTAGCCAGCCTATGACATCGGGACCACAATATCTGACTAAATTCCTTGAACACCGCACTGCGGCTAGTCAGTAATGAGCGCGTAGGGCGTAGTCCCAAAGATGTCGAGATTCGTGAAACACAAAGCGTATGGTTTCCAAGAAGGGGAGATCCAAGACTCAGGGAGGATTAGATGATCATTAGTGCTTCACTGGTGTTTGACACCATGAGAACTATTGATACGGTAGGATCCCGGTTGTTCCACGTGCTTCAACAGCTTTGCAAAATCTGTCTCTGGATCTAACAGAAAGAGCATGTGTAATCAACAAGTCTGTTAAAGAAGTATCCAGGTCTATATCTATATTCGTAGGCTGGTCAGGGCGTACTAAGTCGATATATTGAGGCTCTGTTTTGCATGTACAGGTGGCGCTATCTATAAAAACCCCTTGGGTCAGCCTGACTGCTGAAATTGGTAGGCGGAGGCCATCAGTTCTCTAGGCAGCAATAGACTACCGACTGCATAGTGACGAGACATGTTCTGGAGGTTTCTAGAAGTTTCCCAGCTTCACTTCTATTTTTAAAATCGAATGAATGAATGAAGTAATAATGAGTTTGGAGGAAGGGCATGCCTCGCTTGTCAAAGTGTGGAGCATACTTCTAGAACGCTTCCAGATCTGTAGCGAATCAATGAGCAGCTCAAGAAGACACCTTTACATTTTATTTATCGGAGCTATACACTAACTATCTACGTGCTTTCTAAGCAAATTCACTGGAAGAGTTTCCTTCTCTCTTAGATTTCTTAACAGACAGTCTCTTCTGCTTGTGCTTCTTTTACTTATACCAGTTACCTAGCATAATTAGCTACATGTGTTGCGCATTATCTGGATAATCAACGTCGGTCTCGACAATTTACACCCCACTTGAAGGAAAATGGAGAATGCATACGCACAAGACACCACGCAGGTGTTAAAACACTTCTCTGTCTCCGAGACCCAAGGGCTCTCTGCAAGTCAGGTTATCGAGTCTAGAGAAAAGCACGGGCGCAATGGTAGGAGTCTCTTTGCGACAGTCCATGCAAAAGTGAGCTAACAAACTTCATAGCAATCGCAGAAGAACCCCCAACTCCCATCTGGGAACTTATCTTGGAGCAATTCAAGGACCAGCTTGTCCTGATTCTTTTGGGGTCGGCCGCTATCTCTTTCGTTTTGGCCTTGTTCGAAGAAGGTGGTGGATGGACTGCCTTTGTTGATCCTGCAGTTGTATGTACACGTTTTCTGCGGATCTACTGTCTTCTAACTAACATTCTACAGATTCTGACAATCTTAATCCTCAACGCGGTTGTTGGTGTTTCGCAAGAAAGCAGTGCGGAGAAGGCTATCGCTGCTCTCCAGGAATACTCCGCGAATGAAGCCAAGGTTATCCGCGATGGACATGTCACTCGGATTCGGGCAGAAGAATTGGTTCCAGGAGACATAATTTCGATCGCTGTGGGAGACAGAATTCCTGCAGATTGCAGAGTTCTCTCAATTCAGAGCAATAGCTTTGCAGTTGACCAGGCCATCCTTACTGGAGAGAGTGAAAGTGTTGGAAAGGACACCAGCGCCGTCAAGGATCTACAGGCTGTGAAGCAAGACCAAATCAATACGCTCTTTTCCGGAACAACCGTGGTGACTGGACATGCTACAGCTATTGTAGTACTCACCGGATCTACTACGGCCATTGGAGACATTCACGAGAGCATTACAGCGCAAATTTCAGAACCCACGCCTTTGAAGCAGAAGCTCAACGATTTTGGAGACAGCTTGGCGAAAGTTATTTCTGTCATCTGTATCGTGGTTTGGCTCATCAACATTCCTCACTTCAATGACCCTAGTCATGGAAGCTGGACCAAGGGAGCAATCTATTATCTTAAGATTGCAGTTTCACTCGGAGTTGCAGCTATCCCAGAAGGCCTAGCCGTTGTCATTACAACATGCCTGGCTCTTGGAACGCGAAAGATGGCTGCCAAGAATGCTGTTGTACGAAGCTTACCATCCGTGGAAACACTTGGTAGCTGCAGTGTGATTTGCTCTGACAAGACCGGTACTTTGACCACGAACCAAATGAGTGTTAACAAGGTCGTCTACCTCAATGAGTCTGGTACTGATTTGGAAGAGCTGGATGTTGAAGGAACGACATTTGCGCCTCAAGGAAACATCAAGTTCAACAGCTCTGTTGTATTTGATATAGCAAAGACCTCAAGCACTGTTTTCCAACTGGCTGAAGTAGCCGCCCTTTGTAACGACGCACAACTAGCCTTCGACTCCAAAACAGGTACTTACTCAAACGTTGGTGAACCAACCGAGGGTGCTCTACGCGTTCTGGTTGAGAAAATCGGTACCCAAGATTCTGCCGCAAACCAGGCCAGAGCCAGTACCGCCTCTCAAGACAAACTCCACTTGGCAAGCTCTTGGTACGAGAAGAGAACTCCTCGTCTTGCAACCTACGAATTTTCTCGCGACAGAAAGAGTATGTCCGTTCTTGTTGGAAACAACAATCACCAGAGACTACTTGTCAAAGGAGCCCCGGAAGCCATTATCGACCGTTGCACTCAAACATTACTTGGAGCAAATGGTAAGAAAGTACCAATGACTAAGAAACTCACCGAACTTCTCCTGAAAGAGGTGGTTGAGTATGGAAATAGAGGCCTTCGTGTCATTGCCTTAGCTAGCATTGAAGACGTGGGTGCTAACCCTCTTTTGAAGAGAGCCAAGACCACCGCTGAGTATTCTCAACTCGAGCAGAAGCTTACATTCCTTGGTCTGGTTGGCATGCTTGATCCTCCTCGTCCTGAAGTTGCTGGTTCTATCCGAAAATGTAAGGAGGCCGGTATCAGGGTCATTGTTATCACTGGTGACAACCGTAACACTGCTGAAACAATCTGTCGTCAAATTGGAGTTTTCGGAGAAAATGAAGATCTTACCGGTAAGAGCTACACTGGACGGGAATTTGACCAGCTCAGCGACAGCGAACAATTGGCTGCCGCTAAAAGAGCATCTCTATTCTCTCGAGTTGAGCCCAGTCATAAGTCAAAGCTCGTCGATCTTTTACAAACTGCCGGAGAAGTTGTTGCCATGACTGGTGATGGTGTCAATGATGCGCCAGCTTTGAAGAAAGCTGATATCGGTGTTGCCATGGGATCTGGAACTGACGTAGCAAAACTTGCTTCTGATATGGTCCTTGCTGATGACAACTTTGCCACGATTGAAACTGCTATCGAGGAAGGACGCTCCATCTATAACAACACCCAGCAGTTCATTCGCTATCTCATCTCTTCCAACATTGGGGAAGTCGTCTCGATTTTCCTTACCGCAGCCGCTGGTATGCCAGAGGCTCTCATTCCAGTACAACTCCTATGGGTCAACCTCGTCACCGATGGTCTTCCCGCTACAGCTCTTTCTTTCAACCCAGCTGATCACGACATCATGAAACGGCAACCAAGAAAGCGTGACGAGAAGCTCATCAGTGGATGGCTCTTTTTCCGCTACATGGTCATCGGTGTGTACGTTGGTCTGGCTACCGTTGGTGGATATGCCTGGTACTTCATGTACAATTCGCAAGGTCCTCAAATCACCTTTTCGCAACTCTCGAATTTCCACAAGTGCTCGGCGCAATTCCCAGAAATTGGCTGCGAGATCTTCACCAACCACACCGCGAAGGCTGCCTCGACCGTCTCCTTGTCTATCCTTGTAGTCATCGAGATGCTCAATGCTATGAATGCTCTGTCGTCGAGTGAATCGCTTTTGACCCTGCCTCTGTGGAAGAACCCGATGTTGATCTACGCTATCGCCTTATCCATGGCTCTTCACTTTGCCCTTCTCTATACTCCGATCCTCCAGACTCTATTCTCCATCCTACCAATGAACTGGCACGAGTGGAAGGCGGTCCTGATCATCAGTGCACCAGTTATGTAAGTGTTTTTACCCTACAACAATGCAGATTTTACGTCGCTAATATTTCCACAGCTTGATTGATGAAGTCCTCAAGTTTGTTGAGAGAGCGTTATTCATACAGAAGACGGCCTTCAATGAACCAAGAGCTAAAAAGGAGTAGATGGGTAGAACAGCGAGCGGAATGGAGTAATTGTACATTACTACTAGATTGTAGATACTAGACCATATAGATACAATTAAGCAAAGCATTTGGGTTTCAGCCTCACATTTGAATGTCCATTTACAGCTCTGGTGGTCGTGATTTTATAGGAGGTAACGTAATCTAAACTCCACCAAAGATATTAGGTACACAGAAGAAGCCTCCCAGCATAGTCGCCAGCGACAGTCCCCAACTCCTTAACCGTTCCCCACCCACTCAATAAGTTCCTGGTTCAAGCTTAACCTATGTGCTAAGGGCGCCGCCTGGCCAATCCCCAACACCTCCGACACCAGCCTGAGCCTCCCCATGATCCAGCTTCTCATCACCGTCGAGACCAAGCCGGTGCACGCTGCAATATACAGCGGCCAGATGAGCAGGTTGCCGGAAATGGCTTTGGGCGGCAGTCCACTCAACCCGTGCGTATAGTCTGGATAGCCGAGAAAGAACGGCACGCTAGCACAGATGTCGTGGGATAGCTGTAGGACGGTGTTCAGGGCGCGGGTCTGCTGCTCCCACAAGGAATAGTGCACGAGCGTGGCTGCGTCTTCGAGCGTCTTGATCTTGTAGTTGAGCTGGGCGAGCAGGAGCTCGTTGACGAGGATCCTGACGCAGCGGTAATTGTTCCACACGGCGGCGACGCCGATGCTGGAATACACATGATAGCTGTCTGAGAATACCTCGCTGGATCGTTGTTGTAGTGGCACTGTGGTGTATTCGAATGAGGCAGGGCATGTGTCCAACCAGGCTCCGTATTGGACATCGAGTGCTTGCAGGGAGGCTATGATGTGGGCGTAATTTGTAAAGTCATGCATAGAGCTCAAGGTAGCGCGAATATTGGCATAGCTGATATTAAGCTGTGTGAGAGCTGTGAAGGAGGAATCCTCTAAGGATCCATCGTGCGACGAGGCAGAGTTCGACCATTCACTTATCGTGCGTGGAACTGGGACATGTCTTTGGATACAGCTTGTGATCTTTCAAATCAAGTTAGTCTAGATCACTTGTACTGATAACGGCATGCTTAAACCTACCACCAATCTCCGGAGATGGAAAAATAGCTGACGGCCAATGGGAGTTTCGAGGCCCTCCTTTCCTCTCAGATAGAGAATCTGAATGGCGCCATTAATATGTTCTGTCCACATCTTCATCGAAGCTGGTGTGCAACATGTATTTGTCTATATCCTGTGTCAACACACCATCTCCCCAGAATGTTTTTACATTGAGCGGAGATCTTACCTCAAATAAGCTCAGTGCCATGACTGCCACAAACATCTGATCCGACTTCGATTCTTGGCTGTCACTAAGCTGCGAACTGATCAACTTAACAGCCGAGGCGTATCTTCTATGTGCAGTGATCATGACATCTGGTGCTTTCCAGAGAGTCGACAGTCCAGCAAGTCCAAGTGCTACAAGGACTTCAGACAAAGTCGTCCCAATCTGTTGAGTGGTACAAATGTCTCGAATATATTCGAAACTCCCGTATCGGGGTTCTTTATCTGCTAGGAGATAATTTGAGAAGAAGAAGCAAATAGCCTGATCTTCTACGGAATCACCGACACGAAAAGGTATGGAAGTTTTAGCCATTGCCTGTGACAAGGCCTGAAATTGAGGAGCAGTTGGGCATACGTCTGTCACTATAACTTTTATTTTTGAAGGAGGCTGAGGAAGATTGATTGAGCACTTGGTGGTGGTGGCACTCTGCTTGGGTTTTTCCTGATACCTCTGCTGGACATTAAAAGATTCGTCTCTAAAGACAGATACTGCAACAGCGCTTGATCAGCAAATCGACCTGTTCTCGATCGTGGGTCGACAACATACCCGACTGATCTCTATAACCCCCGCATAATCGACTAGCCCTCACGCATTGTGAGCATGAAGGTAATAGGCTATCGCACTTGGGAAGAAAGGCGTCAGAGGATTGCTCGCTATCGGATGTTTTCAACTCACTCTCGTTCGTCGCAGTCTACATTCTAAGCACGCTTTACTGGGTTTGCCGTAGTATACCATGGTAAAACAACATTACAGTGCAGGTAAGCTCCGGATTTTGATTCTCAAAGCAGGTGATCTTTCGCAGGACGTCAATATGTGCGAATTCGAACTACGTATCGAGCAATGGTTCCTCGCGCATGCTTTTGAGCAACATCTTGGCTTGCGGTCGGGAGATCGACGCCATAAAGCTTACTCTCGGATAGAGTTGCGCGGCAGGATTAATGTGAGGTTTGGGGAGATCAAGTGGGTTGATTCGTGTTTTCGGGGTCCCCGGCAATATTATCAGTCATCCTCATGCACCAAAAAACGGTAAAAACGGGACTGGTGTTTCCAACCTTCATGAGTCCCCGGTGAGGGAGGTCGAGCTAACTGCTTCTGGGTGTGGTTGAGTAGTCTCTCAGCCCTGCACTTCCCGCTTCACAATTTTAACTTGTAACAAAAAGATTAGACGCGGTTCGTACAAATCATTTCAGGTAATGCTCGGCTGGGAGTCATCACTGACTTTCAACTTCCTAAATGCCCAGATTGGGAATTCGTTGAGCAGAAAGAGAAACTTTGCTAAGGCAGAACAAGGAAAACTCTTGAATCTTGAGCACCGCGCGTATGCGAATCGAATGAGATACAAATATATATAGATTGAGCAATGTATCATGTTTTCATCAATTCCTCAAAAGCACGCGTCAAAACTGTCCACCAGTCTTCTCAAGATTGCCTTAAATTCTTGTCAGATATCCTTCAAAACGAACAGTGAATTCTATATAAAGTACGAAAAATGGTATCTACCGAAGAAGCCATAGCAATAGCAGAAATCTGCGTTTACATCCCTGTATTTCTCCTGACAATCATCGTGGTCCTTCGACATGGGTTCCAAAAACAACTGGGCTGGATCTACCTAGCAATCTTCTCCCTCATCCGTATCGCAGGCGCGGGTTTTGAGATCGGAAAGGTACACGACCCAACAAACAAAACCGACATAGAATGGAGCGCCATTCTGCAATCCGTGGGACTAAGTCCTCTGCTCATGGCGAGTTTGGGGCTGTTGAAGCGAGTGACCGATGGCGTCTCTACACACATCCCATCTGGAATGACTCTACCCAATAGGGGCATGTAGGACAGCCAAATCCATCCTCAAGCAGCAGTGCTAACAGAATCCACAGTTTCAAAATCATTGCAAAACGAGCAACTGCAACCTCGCGTCGAAGCAGGCTCATCCAGATTGCGCAGCTCACCACGATGATCGCATTGATATTATGCATCACGGGAGGCTTGGACGCAACCGATCCCAACCCCTCGGAGCGTGCATCAGGAAAAAGTCATACACGGATCGGCGTCATCATCTTCCTGGTGGTTTATCTCGTGCTGGGGGCCCTTGCGATCATCACGATGAAGGACTTCGGCCGCGCGAATCAGAGCGAGAAGCGTGTGTTCCTGGCAGTTCTCGCAGCCCTGCCGCTACTCGCGGTACGCATTCTTTACAGTATCCTGTCTGCCTTTTCCAACAACTCCGTGTTCTCGATTTTGGGCGGAAGTGCCGTGGTTCGGCTGTGTATGGCGATTATTGAGGAGTTCTTGATCGTGTTGTTCTACACGATTGCAGGATTGGTCGCGAGCAAGTGAAGAACTTTATAAGGCGGGTGACAGTTGAGACTTAGTGGATAATAAGGTGTCAATCATGAAAAGTGAACATAGCTGGACGATAGAGTATGGTGTAAAATTCCTTGTCACTTCGGCCAAGTGATTCAATCCAGTCTTCCCGCCGCTGTATAAATTAGAATACTCATTAGGTAGATCAATCTTGACCCTATTATATATCACCATTTCACGTATACCAATTTTAGAGTTATTACCGACGTTATTATATATAACAACGATCTATTGAGGGGTCCTTTGCAGTCATACCCTTTGAATCATTCCTTAATGAGCTTATAATTCCTGCAAAGTTGGAAACATATCTCCTTGGAGGAGGAATGCGACTAATGAGTTTGCACTCTACAACATTTCTCAGAAGTACCTAACCCATAATGTCTAATGTTTCAGTAGTTTTAGAGATCATGTCAAAAGAAAGACGAACGGTGATGAATAATAATATATACAGTCTCTATATCGGCCGCTCAGCCACGAAGCTAGAGACTTCCACAACGTTGAGCACTCAAGGCATATGGGTGGATTCTTTGATCCTCAAATGTCTCTCCATATGTTCCTTTCGTCTTTCCTCAAGTTCTGTCACTTGCTTCTTTGAAAGAATACTCCTCCAAGTGAAGAGTGTCTTTGATTCTAAAAATCTGGATGGATTATGCCGCATAGACGTATCCCAGAGTTCCCATGTGAGAAGTCTTTTTGTATCCCAGATAGAAAATCCATATGGCCGAAATATTTCAAAGTCGACAGAGTAGAGGGGTGACCAAGTAAATACGAGCATGTGATTTGCTGCATATTCAAATGCAGAACGCCAGCCACCGTCTTCATCGTATTTGTCTGTATTGTTGCATTTTTCATCCGTAGCCGGCTTCTTTGGCGCAGAATAATAGGAGCTGTCATAGTCGTGGTGTGATAGTATTTGAAAGGGAGAAGGAGGCTTGTCCCACGGCACAGTTTCGTAAGTACCAATAGCTTCAGGAAATATCCATTCTACTACGATTTCAAGATCAATAAGACCAGAGCGATCGCCTATAAGATCTTCCCAAAATGTGACTATTTCGAGACCTTCGCGTTTCCTTGTATTTGTCTCCCCCCAGTCTGAAGCCCATAAAGTTGACAACTCTTTATTGATATAGATACTTCTCATTTCAAAATATAAAACAACTCTCCAAACGGCAAGTAAGACTCGTGATTCTTCTGACCAGGATGGAGGTCCAATATCTGCAGGTGTATAAGGAGGACCCGGAGCCCCACGAGAAAGTCGTAACCATATTGCATAATCAAATCTATCCCTAAAGCAATATTTCGGATCGGCAGGATGCCTTAGCTGAAGGGAGTGGCATCGTTTGAGCAGAGAATTAATAATAATCCGGCTAAGTAAGTGTACATAAGCTGAAAGAGCCAGCAACCGGCAGGGAAAAAATTGTGAAGATGTTAAAGAGGCCAGGAAGGGGTAGAGTGATTTGGTGAGTGGCGTAGTTCCATGTCTCAAGTAGCAAGCAGCGGGTTGCGGAAAGTATGATGATCTCAGTGGGATGATGAAATCTTCCAAGCTGCTTGGTAAAAGCGAAATGTGTTTCTCCTTGTTGATGCTCTCGGTTTCAGAGTTAAGCCGCGACTGAAGTTTTAATAGAGTAATGGTGCGTATTATGAATTGAATTCTTGGTGGTGTGTAAGGGTGAGTAATAATAGCCTCAATGAGAGCCACTGTAAGTCTCTGATCGTAGTGCAAGATTGATGCTATGGACGGAGAAGCATTATGTAGAAAATAAAGAGAGGGAAGATCTGGGAGCTGCTTGAGAATAAGCTCAATGATATGAACGGGAAGAGTTTGAAACGGGTCCATGACTTGTCGGTAATAATTTTGTGTTTCAGTGAAACTTTTGCAATCCACAGTGGTGAACATTTTATTTCTGGATATTTGCCAATTTCAAATACGTCCTGGGTAACATGCTTTTACACGGAGGCCTGTGGTATTGAGGTACAGGTAAAAGTTACTTACTAAAATTGAGAAAATTCGGCCAATTCTATTCGCTAAACAAAACATGCAACTAAGGTATACTTTGGTGGTATTATTAGGCCAAACAACCGTAAAATTGGTCAAGTCAAGCTTCTTAGGATATTGTGCATAATTTTTAGGACTTATTATAGTAGAGAAAACTAAAACGAGCATGAAATTGAATTTAATCTAGTTAAGTGATAGGTTGGATAGAGGATGGGGGGTCATTTGCTGACTAGGAACCCGTGATACCACTTCTTGAAGAAAGGATCCACAACTTTAAAGATACGATTTCCAGAAAACACGTTAAAAGGAAAACAAGTTTCCGGTTATTCCACGATTAATTAGACTGCTTTCTTCACGCCTTCCTTATTCCGTAATAGCTACGTTCGATAATTTCACTTTTTTTCACTTTGTACCTCCTTTAGCAGTCATATCATTCTCCAGCAACAATGATTAGTCTGTTGAATCTAACCAGTCAGTTTTATGTACCCACCATCAGCATTTTATTATACGCATTTAAGAGATCACGTATCCCGTCTTGTCGAAATGAGTGATAGTAGTATAATGTAGTCGCCTAAAGCTCAAAAAGCGTATCCAATAGGTAGAGTTGAGCTAATTAGATCGTTCGCTTATCTTCGCTTGTATGAACTGCACCTCATAATATCTTGCGTATAAGATAAGACATAAGAATAGATATTAAAGAGCAGGCAATATTACACTTAAAACTGGCGAAAGGGCTTCGGCTTCCTGAGAAAAATGAGAGTCTGCTGGATTTATCGAGTGTGTATGGTATTGTCAGGCAGGAGTCAGGATTAGACGTTGAAACAGATTTGATTTGGAGCAGTGATACTCGATAGGAGACAACTGTCATATAACATACAAGTTGGAGCTATTGGGTAGTTGAATATATGCTGTTGTTATAACAGGTAGGCAAACAACATACGAGAAAAAACGTGCACTGGAGAGACTGTTAATCGTGGAAAGTGGTGATGAGTGACTAAGAAACATAAAAGGTATACTAAGGAAGTAGTGATATAGTACATAACGTTCCGTGTATCTCTGCCATGATCAGAAACTCTATATAGAAGCGTTCAAAGCCACTCCTTGCTGCCAAGGTGGGACAAGAACGCTCCAGAATCCTCAATCGTTATATTGTCAATAACTTTTTTCATGAGAGATACGCTCTCAGCCGGGGTAATCGGCCCCTTGAAATTCGGATAGAAACGTGAGAATTCTGCTCCCATCTCTTGCATCCGCGGTATGTGTTCGGGAAGTGCTATTTGGGTTGTCAGCTTCTAAACTATCATCCCTATCACGACCCCTAGGTTCAGAGACGGGTGAACTTACGAGGTTCAGTTGCGGTGTTGACGACCCCTGGGCTCAATGCGAGAAGGGTGATACCCTCTCCCCTCAGTTCAACAGCGTATTTAGCAACAACTATGTTAGTAGCTGCTTTGGTCGAGCTGTATAGTACTGAGAACGCGATGTTTGCCTTCTGCGATAATTCTAATTCCGCTAAGCCTGTTGACATGACAGTGATCTTCTTAACGTTGCCTTGGCGAATAAGCGGAAGAAATGCATTTATAGAGTACATAACACCGAGAACGTTTACATCCAAGTTGTTGCTGAACTCTCTGCGAAGGAAATCCTCTTGACCAATGAATTCGGTCGGTGTCATGAAAGCCGCTCCAGCATTGAGGTAAGCGCCGTTAACAATGAGATGATCAAGTGATTTATTGGTTATTTCAGAAACCTCGCTGGCTGCTATTGTGAGACTTTTGTGATCAACCATGTCAGCCTTGACAATGCGGACGTTGGTGATTTTATCGGCTGCAAGCTGGGCCTCGACATATTCTGGAGTCCGAGCTAGTCCAACGACAGTATTGGCTGGGTCTTGGCTGAGAAATCGAAGCCACTCGTACTGGGAGTTCGTTAGATTAGAATTAACATCTAATGAGGTGGAGGAAGGAGCCCTACTCCTAGGCCTCGAGAGGCGCCAACAATAACGTAAGACGGCATTTCAAGAGTTTGACGTTTGTGTGAAGTGAACTTGAGAGATAGGAATAAGATATGGAGATGAAGTGGATGAGGACAAAACAGAGGGACATCTGCGAATCTTTAAGTAGATTCGTACGAATTCCCTTACCGAGCACTCCGTAGTAGATCTGCTGTAGGTGTCCCCTTTCTTACCTTGGAACACCCGGACTTACCAGCACGATACTAAGTGATTATCCGATGCAAAGGCGCCACAGGGCTTACCTTACATTCATACCAGCACTCTATTTGACTGTTTACACAGCGTTGATGCAATTGAGACTGCGGCAAGGTAGGCTTCGGGCTACGAAACCTGGGCGATGCAACTGAATATGTGTGGTGCGGACGATGCCGCCGTCAAGCATCCGCGGACGGAAGGACGACGCGAGCCTCGGTTGCAGCTGCTTGCACGCTTAGACGACAAAACAGCTGTGACCCTCAAGTTCCCAGTAGTTCCCAGTAGAATGCTTTGTAATATATGCTTTTTAATCCAGCTTCGGTCAATCCTGGGCCGCGCAAGCGTCCTCATCAACCATCTGCGGTAACTTTATATCAGTCCGAAAGTCTAGATTCTAACTCGATCGAAATTTGGGCATAGATATTGTCGAAAATTCGGGGCCTGTGCCGAGACCTAACTCATAATAATTGGCATAGCGCAATACTCTCCGTAGGCAGGCTTCTCGTAAGCATGTCTGGTAGTGTGAGAAGCACAAAGGGATGCTGGACTTGTCGTCTTCGCAAGAAGAAATGTGATGAAGGAAAACCAGTTTGCTTAACATGTAATAATCTCGCTGTAACATGCCATAGATATGGTCCAAAGCCAGAATGGATGGACAGCAAATACAGAGAGAAGGATATGGCGGAGATAATTCGACGTGCTGTCAAGGAAACGACTGCTGAAAAGAAGCGGGTAGCAATGAGGCGGCGACAACAACAACGACAACAAGCCAATGGATCTTTGAACAATGCCGCGGCTGAGGAGCCAACCCATCCAGCACCACCTGCTACTACGCTGCCATCCGCTGCACAGACAGATTGGTCAAATGGCTGGGGAGGACGCGCAAAGAATCATGCATCCCAGTTAATTGCTACGGACTCTCTGCCAGACTTTTCGGTCGTTCCAGAACGAATCGACGCAGAACTACTCATGCACTACCTAGATCACGTTTTCCCGCTTCAGTTTCCTTTCTACAAGCCATCGGTAGCCGCTGGTGGTCGGGGCTGGCTTCTGTCTATTTTGACGACGACAAAACCTTTGTATCATGCAGCTATTAGCTTAGCAGCCTATCACCGGCAGTCTATACTGTGTCGCGATAGTGCAAGCAAGGACCACGGACTTGACTTGGAGTTCTTGGAAAGGCAATATGCACGTGCACTGAGTGAACTCGGGCAATATTTGGCAAAAATCGGGGACAAGAATGAGGCTCGTACCCAAGTCGAAAACATCGACGTCCTTTCTTGTTTGGCAATGTTGATATCTTTAGAAGTCGGTATATCTTCTGACACCATCTATCAATTCTGACATTGTCGCTCATAGATGTTCAAAGGAGATGCAAGAAATTGGAGGATACATTTATCAGCAGCGGCGGTGCTTATCCCAGACATCAAACGTGAGGAAAGGGCTGCCGAATTTGCCAATTTATCCTCAGAATACCAATCAGCTTTATTCTTCTTCTCCGGTGTGATCGGATGGTATGACATTCTCTCTTGTAGCACCACAGGTAGGCCGCCCTTCTCGAACTGCGAATGTATTAACACGGCTTTGGGTTATGTTTTCCTTGACAAACTAATGGGCTGCGAGAACTGGGCCATGCTCGTCATCATGGACATTGCTTTTCTTGACAACTGGAAACAGAAACTCCAGATAAGCGCCCGGTTGAGCATGCGTGAGCTGGTCACTCGTGCAACTCACATTGAACGACGTCTTGAAGATGGCATTCGAGACATACCCAGCAGACTCAGCCAATTGACAAATCACAGCACACCTTCTATTCTAGATACCGGAGTACAGGAGCCATCTCGTCTCATACTTCTGATCACACGCATTTTTGCCTGTTCTGCGCTTGTGTATCTTGACATAGTCGTCTCAGGCGCTTACCCTGAAATGCCAGAAATTCGTCAAAACGTGTCTCGGACGATAGACGCTTTGCGAGCACTGCCTGAGATAGCGATAATCAACAGTCTTACTTGGGCATATTGCATTGCAGGCTGCATGGCAATAGAAGAAGAGCAGACGTTCTTCAAAGGCTTGGCGGTATCTAACGGCGGGGATGCTCCGACAGTTGGGAATTCCTCAAAAGCACTAGCCATTATGGAAGAGTGTTGGAGACTGCGGAGGGAAGAGAAACAGCATCAGCCGGTCGACTGGAGAACAGCGATGAACAGTTTGGGGGTGAATGTCTTGCTCGTGTAACTCTTCTTCCACGAATCTAAAGATTCCGCGAATCCATAAACAAAATAAAATAGACATTAAAATAGAATAGACATGGACGGCAGTATGCATGATACGAGCCGGCCCAGCCGCCACTTAGCAATGTTCTTAAGGATCCTCTAGCATCTGAGCTTTTATCGAATGCAAGATGACAGAGTCTATGCTGGCTTGAACGCGATTTTGAGTACAAACTTTATTCCGTTTGGAGCTGTTGAGTGTTTTCATGCCTGGACTAACTACGCTAGGCATTCAGATGATGACTAAGCTAAATGTGGCGCATGGGGGTGCTACAGACCTCCAGCCGCTCGCTGTTGGCATCGGATCTTATTATACTGTAAATGAGATTACGGAGTACGGCGTAAATATTATAGTAAGTCGCTTCAATGCGAAGTTCTGATTTGCGTAGAAATCTTACATGAATTTGCACGCAACCACAGCCATAAGGCTAAGGACAATTTCCCGTATGGTTAGTGAGTTCCAGGAGGTCGGAGATTGGATACAACCCTTTTGTATACATTAGAGAATAGTAAGATCTTAGTTTTAGAGCTGGAATAGAGCAGTTCCATTGCACTTTTTGTAAAAATTACTCTTTGAGGATTGGGCGCGAGGACGACGATACGAACATAATCTTCTAGTAAGAGGAGTTTAGGGTGTCCGGGAGCAGCTATAGAATATAGCTTTTAAAATGTCTTCACTGATATTAGATGGGCATAGATTTCAAAATACTTATAACGTTAAAGTATCTATCATTTTTTCCGGCATGCAAGGTTTTCCGGCACATCAGGATAGACGTTACTACTTTAGCTTAGATTATAATAATATAAAAACCGAAGCAGAAAGTAAATAGAGGAAAAGAGGCTGAAATTAAATGCTACAATGGCCGTGACTCATTTCTCGGTTTCATGCACTTTGAGCGGTGGAATAGATGTCCTCGCCTGTCTCTGACAAATTTAGTGTATAAGGCTCCAGCCAAGTACACAGCACATACTGACATCAAGGCTGGATACCTAAAGTCTGATGGTCGAAAGAAGACAATCGTTGACGCATAAGCACAGAGCTCGAAGAAATTTTGAAGCGCAGCTTCGGTGGTTGAAAAGGCGCCTCGATGTTGGGGCTCGACTTCTTCCTGGATGATGACTTGAACAGAGAGATCGAACCCCCAGAGTCCTATTCTACTAAGAACGGTTCCTCCTACAAGTCCCGTCGCTGTCCAGATTGGCGCCTGTGCAGTCCAGAATGCGAGAATTACAAACCCCAAACAGATCATCTGAAGGCTCAAAAACCAGATTCCAGCTCTAACAGTTCCAATTTTGTTCATCATCCATGGCGCCAGCCACGTTGCAGACATCTCGCAAGCTGTTGATACCATCCGGACTAAGCTCACCGCTGCGGACGTGTAGCCTACAGCAAGGAGGTACGTGACCATCTGTCCAGCGAAAGAGAGTACTGTCAGGTACAGAATTGACAATGACAATGAAGGCAAAAAGGCATCTTGAGAAATATATATACGCAAGTTCGTTACAAACGACATCAATTGACGCGTTGCTGACCGTTTAAGTGAACTCGTCTGCTCTAGATTTGCTACCTCGTCATTTTCTGCTGTAGACTGAGTGCAACGTTGGGCAAGAGATGGAACAGCCTTGTAAACCTTTGCAATCAGGGCATATTCTATCACCATAGAAACACTGTTGATGCCCAGGGTGACAAGGATGGCAGCTTCGGTAGAGGAACTCTCAAGCAAAGCAATAACAAGTGGGCTGGCAAGCTTGCAAACGAGGTCGATACGACGCATCTGTGAGTTCATCCGGCGAAGAGCTGCCTCGTTGCCATCCGCGATTACAATTATCCAGTCTCTTTCTATCGAGACTGTGTTCATGATTGAGCAAAGCTTCTCAATACAAGCAAGAAATATGCTAACGCCAAGTAGTATTGATATACTCCATGCCGGAAGTCGCCATTTCTGCGAAAGCATGATCCAGAAGAGGCTACAGGAGATAACGACTGGTACTCGCTGCCAGATGATTGAAAAGCGGATGACTTTCAAACGTTCGCCGCTGTCAATATAACGCCCAATTGCGGGCGCAAAAAGTATTGGAGATATAGCTCGCACTAATGCATAGATTGAAATTTGCAAGAGTGTGCCAGGATAAATACTCGCAAGGAAGAGGACTGCTCCAAATTCGAATCCACGGAAGTTCCAAGTGGAGAAAAAATGGGATATATATAGCCTTCGTGTCATATCATCCAATGGTCCATTATTCGATGAAATTTCTCCAATAAGAATTGGCTGCGCGGGTAACGAGCCTCCTCGAGGAAATGAAGTCAAAGACTGTCTATCATTTCCCCCGGATGAATTTGGGTTCGGCGCGAATGAGCCATTGCTAGACAATGGTGTCCTTTCTGTGACTTCGTCGGAGAGCTGATTCGAGCCTAAATGCTGATATGAGGGTCTCGATTGGAGCCTCGAGGATTGCTGTGCATCGTGACAGGATTCTCCGGCCATGGCTCTATCGATGGGCTTATTCAAATAGTCAAGATTGACTTGGTGAACCGTTTTTGGTCATGCAGCTGTTAGTCTGCTGGCGGGTCCTTTTATCAGTGGTGAAATTTCGACACGGAAGGCTACTATCTAACAGATTTTCTGGGAGTTATGAGGGGAATTTATAATTCTAGCATTGACCAGAAGGGGAGTGACGGCAGTTTTTATAAAATGGCTATGAACCTACCTCGTACTGGTCCTGTCCTAATGACGGGTATATTGTAGACTAAAGCTGGTATACCCGCTCATTAAATGTCAACCCTTATTCAAGGGGTTGGGATGTGTTCTTTTCTCTTTCCATAGTATTGAAAGTCGAGAGACAATTATTTTCAACTAAAGAGTATCAACAGACAGTGGTCTACTTCGGCAGTTTGTGGGGCCTTAGGCATTCACCAATTGTGGATTGCATGGTCGAAAATGAACGTAGCAATGACAAGTTGGTGGACGAGGTGATAATAAAATAGAGACAAGAACTAAAGAGGTTGATAGAGTAGGTTGCTCAACATTTCAATGCACTTATTTCTGAATAGCGTGTTGAACAAGTTATCTTGTCCAAATAAGAGGAGAAAGAATCCCTGTGTTATTGCCTGAATTCCTTTATGCGTGGATGCCTAACACGTGATATGATCTCCCTAGCGGCCCTCGGAAAGGTATATAATCTTCGTCTCGCTCGCTCCCTTCCATCTTCTTTCTTCTTCTTCTTCATACTTACCTTCTTGGCATCATCCTAGCTCACGAATTAGGAGATGGCAGTACGAGTCCTTCATTGCACATCGAGGCGACGAGAACTGTCCAATTTCCTTCGGGGAATCGGTCGGGGCAATTTTTGTTTGCAATCATGCCTTGTGCATACCATTTTTTCATTGAGGAATCAGCTCTGCTGGACTTGAAGAAGAAAATATCTGATCGCTTGGAGCTTTTCTGGTGTGGGGGTGATGCAAGATTTCACCCGGTGATAGATGAATTCGTACAGTACTTCACATTTGACCACCATAGCATTGTTGAAAGTTAATGATTAGATTATGATGAAGAAAATGCTGCTTGGACACCAATCTCGAGTACCACATCCCTTTTTATCCCAAATTAAATGAGGATCTTCGCATCACTATGTTGGGACTGAGGGAGAAGCCAAGATAAAGTAGGAAGGAGGCTGCAAACTGGTATTCTGTAACCCATTGTGCCTCTCTAGGGCACCATCTCACGGAGTATATATTTGTACATTCCAAGATCACTCTTCTCTTGCCCATCTCATCGACATCTCTGCTAATAATACAATTATTTTTTGAGAAGAACACCGCAAGACTTGAAAGCCATAGCCACGTTAACTGCTGGCGTGACAGATTTGCAGTGGATACCTAGCACAGAACCAGCCGGTCACCAGAAATCTCAACGTCACCCGCTATGACCTTGTGCTGCCTTGCCTACTATTTTCCTTATTCGGGGCTGACGGTAAGACCAGCAATTGTTGATGCGGAGATCTCGCTGCCTCGATGCTTTATTTCCTCTTTCGGAAATATGCCAACATCGCCAAGTTACGATGACCACAGCCTGCAACGAATTCCACATCTCAATATCGCCTATTCTAGTAGTACCAAAATGCTGCCTACCAGCTCACCAACTAGGCATCTCCCATCCTCTCATCAAATTTGCCCTCTTCGGAGCACCTTGCCACCCACCGAACACCGCCCAAGCTCGCTCTCAGAATCTATATAAACCCCCCTCTGCCTCCCTCAAAACTTCCCTCCCCAGCTTCCTTTGCCGAATAGGCTTAGATCAAGTGTAGTATCTGTTCTATTCAGTTTAACCGCTGAATGCCTTCCCTCGTGTTGCGCATCTCCCCTCAGGGTTAAATAATCTTTGTAACATATGGTTTCCACACCCCGCTGAGCTTGCTCATGAGTGTGGATATGGCCACTCTGTCACTTGCACTTTCACTGCCGCGAGATGATGGGAAACATGTATACGGAAGCTTTTCATTGCGGCTTTAGCGGAACCGCTAGGGCGTGAAGAAGAGCCGGAGATGGGGATGGAACGTGCTGGGACATTCGTGGCTACTGGCAGGAATTGAGATAGTGATTGTCTCGCTGATTGAGCTGGATGTTTTTGGAGGATGTTCATATATTCTGGCACAAATACTAATATTACCACTACTAGAAAGACTATTTCTTGCCCTTCTTGCGCCACTCCTTTTCTCGCTCGTAAGCTTTTGACTCCATTCCTTCCTCTCCTTGAATCTCCGCGATGAGACGCTTGTATTTCTTGTCGTACGCAGCATCTTTCTCTTTCTTCTGCCGGAGACTCTCGGACGCAATAGCCTTCGCATCTTTTCGAAGCTCGCGAACAGCACCCTGAAATTCACCATGTTAGTGACGACAAAATAATGGTGTATGCCTGGATCTTTAGACAGTAGGAATCTCACCTTTTTCTCTCTCTTGAGCTCCTTTTGCAGCTTTGCATTCTCGGTACGCTCGCGATCTGGATCGTAATGCTTGTTAGGGTTGTAGCTCTCCTCGAACTTGGGTATCGCCATTTTAATTGCCAGAGGCTTGTGGTGATGTAGTTCAAGCGGCCGCCTTGCTAATTGTGCTATGCTGAGTGAGACGTTCAACTTTTCGGCAAGTTTTGCGATTGATGTCTGATAAGTTGTGAGCAAATGTCATCTGAAATAAAATATCATGTTAAATATGGATGGAGATCATACCTGTGTCGCCTTAGGCAATGCAGGTCGGCACCGCTTGCTTCCAAAATGCTCTACTATTCTCAATACTGGCTCAAATATTTCGAAAGCTGATGGCTTCTTGCCCCAAACATTAAGAGCCTTGGATGAAAGTTAGCAAACAATCGCAACTCGTGATACAATACGCTCCGAAAAGAAGTTATGGCTTCAGAGAGTATACATACAGCGGTGACAAGTTTCAGGTTCATATCCAATAACGCTAACTTCAAAGGTCCAATTTCCTTATCGGTCATGTTCTCTCGAAACTTACAATCGGAGAACGCAAGTACCCGAGGTGCTGCTGAGCTATCATTTATCCGAACGGAGGCTTTCAACTCATGATAAGGGAAATATCCTGGTAGTTTTGACATCGGGCTAGGAGCCAAAACACTTAGAGTGTTCTCAATAAAGTTCATAACTGAAGGGACAAATCTCTGGGATTTTTGAACATATTGTAAGCAGAGCGTTGAAAGATAAGCTCCAGTAGCATAGTCGGAGAAGGTTCGAGGCACTTTGAGACCAAGATATCGATCCATAGTGAGCATGGCTGGAACTACAATGTCGTGAAAGTGATCTTCTGTAGTAAAAATGGTACCAACAGCCGTAAGAAGGACCAAATCACCAGAGTTGAGGTCCTTACTCCGAGATTCGCTTATTTCTGTGAGGTGACGAAGGAACGCTTTACCTATTTCTAGCGCATGGCCAGTTTTAGCTAGTGAGTGTATATGGCGAACTAATGTTTCTATGATGGACATTGGTGCTGCCTCTGGAAGATTTGCCAGATATGAGACATGATCCACCAAAGCTACAGCAAACTTGCCCAGCTTTGATTTGTTTTCTGGTTTAAGTTTTGCATCGTATTGTAGTCTGATGCGTTGAACGACCTGAAGCACATTAGCTTAAGAGAATCTAAGATTGTTGTTCAAACGAGAACGTACGGTTGGGAGGTCTAGAATATCTATCTCTTTAGTGATGGATAGAAATTCCTCACTGGTCTGTGGGCATTCATATGTGTATGCCAGATTCCCAGTTACGCCATTCTTTTCTGGTAATACAACCTCCGGAAGAGGTGCATTAGCACCTGTAAGGAATTCTGGCCGCATTGATTCCTCTTCAGTGAGGAGGTCTTTTACAAAATCATTTTCATCGTCTTCACCATCTTCTTCTTCCTTCTGCAAACTACAGTCAGTATAATCGAATACAACCTTTAAAGTGGTTTCATGGACTTTAACAGGACTCGCGGAGGGTATATATGAGAACTTACCTCGTCTACATCTTGGTCGCTATCATCCGAGAAATCTGGCTCTGAATTTGAACCGGCCTATATATTACATGAGTTTTGACGGAAATTGTTAGATAAAACTTGTGAAACTTACCACCAAATCGTCATCTATCTCAAATACATCTTCATCCTCCACGCCTATGTCGGTTTTGGGACCCTGAATACCAGACCCGAGGCCAAAGTTCCCCTCTTCCTCTCCATCTTCATTATAATCCTACGGGCATAATGATCAGCACGAGAAGAAGATAAAAACTTCAGTTACGTCACGACAATTCCTTGGGAAAGGGGTGACTTACTTCCTCGGAGTTGAAGCCCTCATCAATCTCATCACCCTCATCATCATCATCAAGTAGCCCTCGTAATTTCTTTTCTTGGCGCTCTTGTTCTTTGAGTCTCTTCACCTCCCGATCCTTGAACATCCTTGCGGTATCCGTAGCGATTTCCTCTTCTGTCTTGGTTCTCTCGGTTGGTTTTGAACGCGCATCTAAGGCTAGTTGTCTCAGGCGCATATCATACTCCTTGTCCGACTTTGCTTTTTCTCCGGCTAGAAGTGCGGCACGATCTGGACTGTTAAATATTGGATTAGTTGATAACTCTTCTGGTGTCCAACGAATTGAACATTTCATGATAGACTTCAACTTACTTCATCGCTGTAGCATCTGCCTTGTTCTCTGATTTCAAGGGAACACCTCGCAGCAAACTGTGAATGCCTGAAAGCTCTTTGTCAAGCTCTACCCGCAAATCATCATCATCCTCTTTGGCGGCTTGACGTTCGTATTTGTGTAGCTTAGATTTCGCTATCAGTTCTTTCATAACTTCTTGTTTTGACTTCTTTCGCTCAGGCATCCCTTCCTCGTCTTCCTCTTCATCCTCTCCATCTTCTAGTACTCGACTTCGCTTGAGGATTCTGGCGTTACTGGCTTCGTCATCTTCAGGTTTCTCAAGGTCTGCTTCGTCAAAATCGTCCAGGATACTAGGGCCGTCCAAAGACAAAGATTGACCCATATGTGTAAGCTGCCCAGGTTCATCATCATCAAGATCAAACAGAGATTGTCTGCTTTTTCGTTCGGCTACTTGTGTAAGACGATGTAACATCTTTTCTTCTGGGTCCATGGTGGGGTCATTCTCTCCAAATCGTTTGTCAATGATTCCTCCAACTTTATTCTTGTTCGCCATGGTATATGAGAAATCCTAAATTATGATTAGTATTGTATCTAGCTTCACCAAACTGCTTCCACATGAGCCATTGGAACTTAAGAGGGGAAATATTACATTGTCTTCTGCGCGGGTCTTCCCAACATGCGACCTTCCAATAATGCTCCCTTTCGTAGCATTAGATCCTTTTATAGACGTAGCTTCAAATTTCGGCCCTTTTGACCACCTGTATTCAAATGGATTGAATTGGTCCCGAATTGTGTTCAAGGCATCAGTTCGGTGAACTCTTTTTTCCTTGCCCTCTCCATTTTTGGCGTTCTGCTTCTTTTGCTTTTTGGACTTCTGTGGTCCTACAATCCCCTGCTCTCGTAGAGACGCCTTGAGCCTCTTGAGCTGTGAAGGAGGCATTGTAATAAGTGTGAATAATGTGACTTCTGACGTTCTCAACTTTTTTCTATCGTTCCTTATCGATTTCTTATCGGAAGCACTACTCCTAATGTAGCTAGATCTAGCCCGACAGTATCACTCTTGGCATGGCGAAATACCAGACGGAACGTGATATTGTCAGCCTTGTTCGCCAACGTCGAATACCGAATAGCTAGGTTCGTATGTAGACTGGCAATTATGGCCGTGTCGGCCACTCAAAACAGGATCTTCCTAGTAGGACTTGGATTTTCAACATGCCTGGTCATCAATCTCATGCGACGAATGCTCTCCACCTACCGTGATGCTGCCATCGATCCTCCTGAAAAGAAGAAGTCCAAGTTCGTAGATCAAAAAGTCGAAGATTCTTTGATGTTGGGAACTCTAGATAAACTTCTAGAAAGCCCCAATTACAGCATACATGAAATTGCATCAATCATCATTTGTGAACGAGCACTTCATGATACTGCAACAGTGGAAAGCCTTTTCCAGTACATCACCCAACCTGATTATGAAACAAGAGAAATGGGAGTTCGGGCACTCAGATTAGTGATGAATAGTTGTAAGTAAATAGATTGCACCGTGTTAAGGCCTCATAGTTAATCGATCATCAGCTAGGGCGGTGAAAGAGATTGCTACTCCCAAGTTTTACATGGCCATAATGAAATCGTTGGAGTACTCAGTCACAGACTACAAGCATAACAATTACGATTTCGCATGGGACAATTGGCATTTGCGAGATGTTGCCGAACGAGGGTGCTTGATCATATTAGGCCAGTGCGTCAGAGAAACACAAAGTGTGGATGGGCTGGTGAAGGCTCGTTTTGTGGATCGCTGGTTAGTGAAGGAGCCATGGGGCAATGAAGATTCTGAGCGGCAAGTCAATTTCGTCGAGTTACTGAATAAACGGCAATATCGATTACATAGCATATGCGAAGCTCTATATTACAACTCGGCAGGCCGCAAGCAATTAGAAAATGCAAAGTTGGTACCCGTGCTACAGGAACCCGATTTTGAGGGAATCGATGTGAGGATGGTAAATGGGGAGAGCACTGCCGGTGAGGAATTTGAAGAGGCGCTATTCGTGGAGAGCAGACGTCCCCGAGATCAAACAATAGAAGAAGAGCATCTAAGGAGGCGGCATCGGGAGGCGATGGTGCTTAATGATGGAACGACACCTCTAGGAAGAGATGATATATTTGAGCGTCCTCGGTAGTTCATGGACTCATACTTTAGGGCTGGTTAGCAAGAACTTTCACTGCATAATGATACCCAATTTATCTTGAACCCCAGACAACATGCAATATATGAATCATCCTAGTCAGACTCGGATATTGATGATGACCGTGATGACTAGTAATACTTACCCTACGAAAAGGTGGCCTTTGATCTCCCTAAAACCATTATTGACTACAAATACGAATCGATATTCTGACCGTTATATGCACATAGTTATATCGATAACCAGGACTAATTCCTTAGGCAGTTAGCTTTAATCAGACGTCTAGTTTTTTTTGTATAGCTTAGGCAAGGCAGGTAGTTCAAGTGCTGATAATTTAAGTATTAAGAAGACACTACTTGCAAGTTCTTGATTAGCCTAGTATAATATAACTGGGTAAAGCTATTTGGATTGAGCAATAATCAAGAAATAATCTAAGGTAGTAGGAGCTTAAATTACAACATTAAATTGCTGATTATTAATTATACTAATGCTTACATATAAATAGGAGTTCAGAGGTGAAAGGGAATGAAAACACATAATGTTGTTATTTGATTTTTTAGGAAATACCTCATATAGTAAGATCTAGTAGTGAAAAGGTCAAGAGTATAACTATGAAAGGACATCAGCGGTTCGCGTGAGTGCTAAGTATCATCTAATAGTCGAATGGATATTGAATCATAGGCCATTTAGCTATAATACAAGCATTGACTAATCTAATACGGGCTGGAACTACATAACATATCCCTCTAGGCAACTTGCCTCTCGCCTACTGGACTATAGAAAACTAACTGAAAAGGAAAATGAGAAAGAAAACCCTTGATGATCCAAACTAGATGAACGCAGCAACGCGGTCTTCTGATACTCTGTTTCTACACGTCGTCCTCTCGTGATTATCACGGCTACGCTCAAGTGTGTACGTACCACCACAACCTTGCCCACACGAGTAGCGAATGCGTGGACTTGCGTATTGCATCTCGGTGACAGGATGGGTTTCTCTCACGTGTCGATTTTTATTACTAATCGTGAGGTATACCTTGTCGCAGTGCGGGCAGCACAGTTCTGATAATGGTACTATACGCTTTGGCTTCTGTGACTGTTTCCTTTTCTGAATTCCACCCTTGTGCCGTGTTGGTTGATAGTTCATGTTCATCTTTGGTACTATACTTGGTGATCGATTAGTCAATGGCGTGTGACTTTGTTGCATAGGACTGCTATTGAGCAGCGTGTGAGTCTGTAGTGCTGAATATCCATTCTCACTTCTTTGAAAAGTCTGTCGAGACATACAACTTCCACTGTTCGCAGGTGGCGAACTGGTAGGTCGTTGAGACCCCACTGGGATTGAGGAGTGGTTTTGTTCAAAAGCTGTATTTTGAAGGTCAAGAGCATTTGACAGCATTCTGAGCTCCAATGCAATTGATGACTTTGGGTTTGCTTTAATGCAGCTCATCACCGCGGCCTTGTTGGGCTGAAGGCCAAGATATAAAGCAAGGTTGATATATCGTTTCTGGAAGGACCAATTTTTCAGTGCCTTTTTTAAGCTAGCAGATCCAATCTCAATGGCTTTTCGTAAAGATGATTGAACCCATTTTTGATCTACAGAAAATGATTTGCGTGCCTGTGGAGACGAGACAGTTAGATATATAGCTTCGTAATTCAGAGTATGGTACTTACCATCTTAATCACGAAGCAGTCAAGGTCAGCGACTGTACGAATGAGCCCCTCCTGTACATGAACCTTTGCCTTTTCATCGATACATTTAATATCACCCGGTAAGTCATTTTCAAGCATTGGGGTAATATAAGCCGTCTTGATCAGAGAAGAAAACGACCCGGAAGGTTGTGCTACCTGCACGACGAGTCCTTCTGTTGATAGGCCACGAAATGCTATTACTCATGTCAGTATACGAGGTATAAGTCTTTAGTAACCAGAGATATACACACCCAGAAGGCACGCGATAAAAAATGCGAAGATCGCGCCTAGTCTCAAGATGGTTGCACCGGATACTGTAGTTGTTTGCTGGAGTACCAAAGTCGGCACTATGGGGAGTCCGTTGGTCTCGTCCAAGTGTGGATCTTTGGCTTTGCTGCTGGTTGCTGAACTAGGATTCAAACGTGGTTGGTCATTAGCCTCCCCTTCCGAATCAAGACTCATCCTATCCTCGTTATCTGCAGACTTTTCATGAGGTGTACTACTCTGGGATATTGATGATAGCTCCATTACCCCCACAAACTCTTTCGTGAAAGCATGTAAGAAAGCTTTATCTCTTCCGAAGTCCCCCTCATTCATAGAGAGAAGACTTTTGTCTTGGCCCCAAACTTCGAGTACGATCTCATCAAATAAGCCCCTTCGAGATTCTTCGACAGCAATATTTCTCCACCTAGGGAGATCTTGGAGGAAGGCATCATAATCCCCAAATTCCTCAATAGAACAGGTTTTACGCATCGCGCTTGCTACAAGAAGTAGGCTGACCACTTGCCGAAAATCAGATGGTGGTCGGTCTTTTCTTAGCCTACGCATAGCTGATATACCTAGCTTCCATAACGTCCGGTAATCTTGAAGTTTGCTACCAAAGTTATGATAATCAAGAGAGGCGGCATCTTTCCAGCTTGATGCCAAAAACCTGTCATGCTCAACTCTCAGATTTGCACGTAAAACCTGCATCATTGTTGTTGAGGACCCCCTAAAGTCATCAGCAGTCAATGTTCTTGGTTGATGGAGAACAGCTCGCGCTTGGTCAAGATCTCTCTGCAGTAGAGCAAGTTGAAGGGGAGCACGAAGATTTCCCAAGTCAGTGATGTTGGAATGCCTCCACAGAGACAGAGCTATATTCAAGTGACTGTGATTGATAGCTGTTTGAAAAGGACGTTCCATGAAACATGGCCCGTCATTAGGATCAACCTCATACTTGAGCAACAAATTAACAAGCTGTAGATCATCAGCTAGTACTGCATCTCTCAATGGAAAATCGCTCGACGTCAAAAGTCTTGCTGTCTCAAAATCAGATTGTCGAAGTGCCAATTCCACTGGCCTTTGTCCAAATCCAGCAAACCAATTCTCTGCGAGTAGTGAAGCAACCAAGTTATCTTCTTTGTCTGATAATGCAACAAGAACCTTCAAGGCATTTTCAGCATAGCGGCGGTTTTCACACGATCCTTTTTGTAGATGGATTAATTCTTTGGCACTTGGATTCGTGGTTAGGATATACTGGAGTTCCTGGAGGTCCTGGAGGTCCTGGGGTTCCTGAAAGTTCTGGAGGTAGTGGAGGTAGTGGAGGTCCTGGATTTTCTGGAGGTAGTGGAGTTTCTGAAGTTCCTGGCGTTCCTGGAGGTCCTGGAGTTCCTTAAGGTACTGGATTTTCTGGAGGTCCTGGAGGTACTGGAGGTCCTGGGGGTTCTGGGGTTTGTGTACTCTAGCTTCTAGCAGACTTATAATCAGAAATCTGTAGAAATAAAGGTCATCGTAACCTACTCAGCTCAGTAACCTCAGACCAACTATCTTCTTCCATAGTTCGGGTGTTGACAGTCTGAAAAGATTCGTTAATATAGCTAGATTTAAGTTGGAATGACAATATACAGACTTTCTCTTTGGCATCCGTGACTTCAGCAGCGTCGAACGCCATGTCAAGTTTCTCCAGATCACGTTCAAAATCGGCTTGCTGTATATCCTCCCAATGAGACCTGAAAAGGGTACCTTCCTCATACAACTTCTCGAAGCCAAAGGTGCCAAGGATCTTAGTAATATCTCCAGTCTGTAAAAACACGCGAATGAATAGCTTGAGTTCTTCAAGATCTTGGTCGTCTGATAGGATTGATAGCTCTTTCTTACGCAAATATGTACTTAAGGCGTCGTAATTCTTTAGAAGGTTGTCTGGGCTCAAACATGTGTCGCTGTCGACCGCGAATATGTCTGGACATGCCTCGACAATCGACTTGCGTAGAGAGGAACTCCAAATGTCGATGCATTTGTCAGTTAGCTCGCGAGGCTCCCACGCGCAGAAGCTGATGTTGGATGGGGATGATGACCAGTCGTCTTTTGAGATTTGGGTGAGGCTACCGTCGCTCGTGGAGATGTGGCAGATGGAGCTGATGATGAGATATGTCAGTGATGAGATATGTCAGTGACTTGTGGAAGTATTAGGAAACTTGATCATACTTGGCGTTCCTGTACTGGTAAGGTCTGGCATTCTTGAACTGCCATTGGCCTGACTTTTCATCGCCATCGATGTCGATTTCTAGGTCATAAGCCTTGTTATCCTTCCGTATGAAATCCGCTGCGTTATCATGTCTTTTAAGATTGTTGGCTATGTGATGAGACTTTGGAGACTCATCAGGAATTTCGATCTGTTCGTAGGAATAATTGGGAATCATAGGAAATTGGTTTTGGTAGTCATAATGGGTGCTGTCTGGAAGAAAAGGTACGTAACGGGCGTGGTCAAGCACCGTAGCACCTGAACCATCATTCTGAAGTTCGGGAATGGGGGAAGAAAAGCCGCTGGTGTCAAAGCTGTCGCAAGTGGTAGGATCAGAGACCGATGAAGTGGGAGTGGAAGTGAGGATGGACGTGGCAGGAGTTGTGTAAGCCTTGTCGCTGGTGCTGCCATCCTTGTATGAAGCCATTATCAAGACAGTAATACAAGCGACTAACCTCAAGGGCGCAATGAAGATCAATAAAATATCACGATTGATTTACGGCTGGTTGCAGCACGGAAAATGCGGATTTGTAGCAGAGAATGGAAAGGAGAGGGAAAAGAAAAGGAAGGGTTTTGAAGGGAGGGAGAGGCTGCCGGTTTAAAATACCTGTCACCAAGGTGGTAAAGTGCGCCTGATAAGGCGTCCAACGAGAGAATCCTAAATATTGCAGCTCGGGATGATGCACATAACATGTAGTTGTCTCTTAAGGGAACAGTGATGCTGGACCATGCTGCGGGGCCCACTTTTCTAGGAATAAAGTTCAAGATTCCATGCAATCCCCAGTCTCCACCTTTTCACGGGACCCACCTTTCTAGGAACGAAGGTATCACGAATATTAAATACACTTTGAGAAATGTCTCTGAGATGCATCTAGTATATACTGCATATAGTAATATCACCCTATTCGCGGCCCACCTATGACTTTTCCTCTCTTGAAGTCGGAGAGTACGAGACATTACACTTTAATCACCACCCATGGCCTGTTCCTCATCGCCGTTGCCACCCAGGCTGTGACGGCTCTTCGCAAGATGTGAGGATACTGCAGGGGAACCAGTTATTATAGTACTGGCCACCAACGCCTTGACATGCAGCATCTAGGATTTCTTACCCCAGCGAATCCCCTTATGGATAGCCACAACAGCTCCCGTAATGCCAAGCAGCGTACCCCCGATGCCAAACGCAATGGTCATGATGGAGTTCTTGTTCCAGCCATTGCTGTCATCATCAACCAGTGTGATGGAAGGAGAAGCTGTGGTTGAGACGAGTTTGGTCAGCGAGGGCTGCTTTAAAGACTGGGTATTGGGCTGTGAATGTTGAAGATTTGGGAGTTTTGTCGGAGCTTGATACCGACTTACTGTTGGATTGATTGGACAAGATGTTGGTCGAATGGGCGGTTGAGTTGTTGATAAATAAATGGACCCAGGCCGTAGCATCAAGAGTTCGGTTGGTAGCTGTCACGACTAGGTAAGCAACTGCAGAGTTTAAAGCAGTCGGCGAGGAAGTGTTTCCTTGGGAACCAAAAGCTGGGACCAAACTTACATTTAAGGTTGTTCATAGACATGATTGGAATTCGGAAAAGATGGTAATGTATTGAACTATCTTGGAGTAAAAACGAAATTGAATCTCTTGTTATGCAAAGAGGGCTAAAGCTGGTGGGGTGGAACTCCTGTTTATATAAGAGTGACAATGAGGGATTCCTAAAATTTGGGAATACCTTCATCGCTTCCCAGGTTATGAAGTCTCATGATGTGCTTGCATCAGAAATCCTAGATCCTCTCATTCTCCACGCCGGCCGTCCCAAAACCACTCATGCATGTGCCGAGTAATAGACGAGTTGAGGAATACCACACTGCCATGATTTCATTTCGGGAGAAAGAATTACCTAAATGGCTCTAGATCTAGGATTCTTACTCCTTGCTGCATTACCACTCGTAGAGATGATACCTCACCCTCGTGATCTCTCTAGTTTACTCTAACGATTTTTGCGTTGCATGTATTACTTTAAAAGGTAGCGACTACCATATGGGTCCAATCCCGACAACTTTGTTACAAAGCATTTCTGAAGGTTAGAGTCTATAGAACGATCGAACCAGGAACCACACTCAAGTGACACTACTGTACTTTCCGATGGGTTGGGAAGCTTAGAGGTGCAGGCTAAGGTGAGTAAGTTGATTGGCTTCCTCTGCGGGGAACCCGGTCCAGATGACGTTCGGTAGCCTCAGGTCCTATTCAACGAGACGGTTAATGATTCCGCTATTGCTCCTTTATTTTGACGACCACCGTGAACTGTTGGACAGTGGTCGGAGTTTGTTTTGGTTTTCCAAGGGATGAGACCAAACTTTCTGGTGAAATTAGTTATTCCAGAGGTTCACAGGAGTAGAGGACCTTGGAGTCAATTGCGAGTGGATATAATAGCAAGGTACGTGCTGTTTCTATTTCATAAATTCCAAGCGATACAGATGGTTATACAATAGCAGAAAAGACTATAAAGCAACGCTTTCTTCAAAAATCTAGCTTTCTATAAAAGCATCCTCTGTCCCTGGGTTCTATCTCTCAGGTACACATGTCTATCATATCAGCCTCTTAGAATACATCTTAGTAGATGGATCGTACACGGGTATATTTAATCGGGCAGCATCTATGAAGCTTAAGAAGAGTTGGTGGGCTTGAAGGTCATTCTTGCTTGATCGGTGGTCTCAGCAAATGGAACACCAAGCTCAAAAAGCTTCAGCACAACAGCGGAGAAATCCTTAAAGAAAAGAGGCTCATCAGCGGCGTACTTGTTCACCCACTGCTTGAACTGCTTATCAGAAACAAGGGCGATATCGGTTGGCAACATCATGAGAGACTTGGTGGTCTTGTCTTCATACTACACAATTGTCAACATTAACATCTCGACTTGGGGTATTCAGTACAAACCTGTTTGGGACCATTCCACTTCTTGAAGCTCCACTTCTCGTCTAACAGGAGCTTGTAGTAGTCATTGGTTACAACAGTTGGTGAAAAGGTCCATGGGCCAGAAAACCCAGAACGATCAGTATGGCAACGTCCAAGAGCATGGGCACCACTCAGGGCAACGATCTCTTGATCATTGAAGCCCATGCGGCCAAAAATATCACGCAAGTGCTTGTTTCCCTGGGAAGCATCGGGAAGGCGTCCGTCAGGTGTGCATGCTGCGATATCTCGGTCTTGTCTACCTGGTCGGTATGGAATAACTGGACCTTGCATCTCTTGAATGGCTGCAACTCCGCTGAGAATCCAGAGATCCGAGTAGCTGATCCATGGGAACTTTTCTACAACCAATGTCAACGGGATTTTCTGCCATCAGGGTGAATGACACTTACGCTTTACTGGCTCCAAAAAGTCTCTGGCGGCCAATAGTCCTGCATTAGCACCATGATCTCCCTCTGGAGCGAAACGCATAGTTGCACCATTGCTTCCTCCAGTGTTGGTCAATTTATCATAGGTGCCACTGGCATGCCACGCTAATCTCACCAGAACTGGGCCGTAGGATCCATCATCATAGTCGTCCTTCTCCTCCAGTCTCGCCGCAATCTCGTTGTATACCTTCTGGTAATCTTCTTGCTTTGGGGTGAAGAGACCTTTGGTTTCGCTCGCAGATCCAGAGAGGAAAGTGCCTCCATTTTGGTTGTAGAAGTAGAAACCAGCGCCACCGAGGGCAAGAGCTCCGATTCCGAGGAATATACCAGTGGAGGATGAGGACTTGGTAGGCTCCGAGGCGTATCCACGTCTTGATTGTTGACGGAAAGCCTGGCGGGGAACAGCGAAGGCAGTGCTGCGTGGAGTGGTTTGGAAGGTGGATGTCTTTGCTCTAAAAGTTGTAAATTAGTACTATGTCAACCTTCGCGTAGGTATATCTGCAAATCTGAAGCAGACACCGGAAAGGTCATAGCCATCAGTGTTCTTCACTGAAGATTATCGGAGGCAAATCTATGGATAAGAGTCCGGTAATCGACCTGTAAAAACCTCCGAATACTTACTTAAGAGCCGAGCGAGCTAAGGCTCGTGTAGTAGATGCCATGGTGGAGATACTTCAACTATTAGTATGAAGAAGATTTAGAGAATGAGGTGAAGAAGCAGTTTGATCAAACAAAATCCTGAATGTCGTATGATAGAAAATATTATGAATGACTAATGTAACAATAAGTCTTAGTTTCGCGCTCTCGGAGCTCATCTAAAGTGGCCTGTGCTCCCCGAAAGTTCGCCGGGGTCCGTTTCTTAGGAAGAGTTCCATAAGTGATAAAAGCTTGACCAATCACAGATATTGATTACGAGTATATTTGCTTCTTTACGAAAAGTGGGAAGTAGATGCGATTTAGACCGCAGTACTCGTTACGAATATTACCACCACCAGTAGTGTTGAGGCTTGATGATAGCTACATGACTTCTTCAAAATATGGAAAATTTAAAATAATTCAAACTTTTGACATGCCAAGATAATTCAGGTACATTGCTTGCTATGATCAGTTGTACGCGTAGTGTATTAATTACCTAAACTAATTATGGTCCGACATTTGCTAGCTGGGAGCTCGCAGCTCCGAATCACGTGATAACCCGCTGCTAAAATAAGCGAGAATGCATTTCAACACTCAGGAAAGTAATTTTTCACCACCACGACAAAATCGACAATCGCCATCAACCAGCACAATGGCAGCAGAGAAGCAGCAACGTACCGGCCTGGTCGTCGGACTCAACAAGGGCCACGTATGAACTACATTCCCCAACTTGAAAGCCTCCAGGAGGCGGGGAGCATTATGCCCGTCTCACCTCTTGGAGGATCTTCTTTATTTTGAAGATGGACAGATCCAACTATGGAGTCGATGGGCTAACGTGTTCTTGTTTGTTTGATTACAGAAAACCGAAGCTCGTGTCGTCAAGCCAAGAGTTTCCCGTACCAAGGGTCATCTCAGCAAGAGAACCGCATTCGTTCGCGAAATCGTGAAGGAGGTTTCTGGGTATGTTTGAATTTGCTAAGCCTTGACAAGTAATATGCTAATATTGCTATGACAGTCTTGCCCCATATGAGCGTCGTGTTATCGAACTCCTAAGAAACTCCAAGGATAAGCGTGCTCGTAAGCTCGCAAAGAAGCGGGTATGTTATCAGTCGCCCTTTCCGCAGGGTCTTGTAGCAGCACTCATGAATAAGGACTGACATGAATTGTAGTTGGGTACTTTCGGACGCGCCAAGGCGAAGGTCGATGAGCTGCAGGGTGTTATCGCAGAGTCGCGCAGAGCCGGTCACTAAATTCAACGCATTTCGTATGATAACCACATGAAATGAGTATGATGAGGGAGGGTTACGGTCAACTCGTGGAAAGCCTTCCAAAGGATGAAACCACTAGTTGTTCTGGCTCACAATAGCTAGCGTGGCAATGAACCACATTTCCAACTACACATTCTATTTCAATTATGCTGTGATATACATTTGTTACATTAAGGACGCCTTCGCTGAGTGTATGAAATTGACATTTTAAGATGGATTCTACCTTCTATATCTGATTGACGTGAAGCTTGATGGTTACCATTTTCATTTCAGTTTAGTTGTCACAATCTACCAATAGCGTTCCCAAAAAAATCTTTGGGTAGAAGCTTACGTCTATGTCCTTTTTTTTTGTCATGACGCTTGCTACAGAAACACATCCAAAATATCATCTTATAGATACAAATGCCCAACCAAGAACTCCTTTTGCTATGCCCATTCTCATATAAATGCTTTCACCATATCTCGAACTCCAGCAGAGCATTGAGAAATACACGGTCCTGGTTTACTCAAATCTACTTCTTTCCACCTGGAAGAAACTTCTTAAAAGCACCAAGTCCCTTACCCTTCCCACCGCCAGCTTCTTTCTTCTTCTCGTCTTCCTTAGAAGCAACTGGGGCTGGTTCTCGATTAGCTTCAGAAGCAGTTGGGACTGGTAAGGGTATGTCGATGGCCTTTTGGGCGTACTCTTCTCTCAAGGCTGGTCGATTTCTAGCGGTCTCGCTTGCACCGTCAGCCCAGCGAAAGGTGACCTGCGTATTCGTTGAGATCTTTAAATCCTTTATCAGCTTCTTGGCCACGGCTTGTGGTATATCACCAAGACCGTAGATGCTCAACACGAACGGCTGATCTTCCGCAATGATGACACTTCTGACGAACTTATATAGACCATCGCCAGTATCCTCAGCATCGAATTTAGAGGTCAAGGTTGTTTGATCAGGAAACCGGATTCTCAACGAGATAGACGTTGTTGCAACTTTGGCAAGCTTTTCCTTTTCGAGATTCTCCATCTCGGCATCCGAAAGCAATCGCTTATTCTGAGATTCGTTTTGGAGACGGCTCAACACAGATACAGCATGGGCTTGGCTGGGCTCATAATCCATTTCATCGAAAGGTACTTTAGCAGCAGCAGGGGTATCTCCAGAAGGTGCCTTGGTAATCAGGATAGGTCGGCCATTTGGACCAACCGTGGTTCTATCTGGTTCACGTGTCATAGATACTTGGATTTTGGATGGTGCTACTGGTACAGAGGAACTCTCCGCAAGCTCCGCCGTAATAGCCGCAGACTTTTGCGAAGAACTGGCATCTGTGCGAGCCTCGTGGAGCTTCTCAATTTGCATCAAGTTACTATGTGCGGCTTCTTTCTGCCTGAAAGAATTTTAGTACTCTAAAATAGTAGCTAATATCAATCTACTTACTTTTGTGAGGTCTCTTTGGACTCGGCCATGGCTTGAAATATCTGAGGAGGAACAATTCCATGACGAGGCGGTGCATGATGAGTAGGATGTTCACCTGTGTCCACCACCATTCCTGATATAGTTGCGTCCCCGTCTTTATTATCCTTTGGTTCTACAGGTGCCATATTCGAGACTACACCTGTAACTTCCTTGACGGTATTAGAGGTATCATCGGATTGCACACTAATCGAGGCAGTTGGCGGATCTTGAGCGGGGTCTAATACTGAAGTCTCTTTAAAGTAGGCATCAATCTCAGCTGCCGCATCTGCGAAAGTTTTCTCCGTTTTCCGGAACGTGAGTCTAACTGCAAGTATCAAAGTTAGCACTGTTGTTTGCTATCATAGGCTAAAGTTTTAAAACGTCCCAATATATTAGAGAGTAAACTTTGACTCAATAATTTACTTCAAATTCTCATATCGACTTACTCAAAATATTCCCACCGTTAACACCAAATTGTGCCAGGGACTTCTGTAGATCTACCAGAGTTGATACTTCCTTCCCTAGTATGTTGATAACAGGTTGTTCATATAAAAGTTGTCCAGAACCTGATTTTATATCACTGATCCAGGAGCTCTCGGTGAAGTTGTATTTCATCTTATCCTTCGACTCAAATCTTCTTAGAATTTGCCACAAAGAGGTATCACTCGGGAAAGTATCTCGCAACCTTTCCTCCCCAACTTGTAAAGCAACTGGTACTGGTACTGGAGATCTCGAAATAGCAACAAGCTCTAGTTTCGCTCCCTAGGTTATAAAGTCAGCCACTGTCTAGATAAGTTTGCGGGAATGAGCATCTTCTCGATTCATTAAACAATGTGAGATAATCAAAAAGAAGCTCAAATGGCAGAGTCAAATTGATGCTTCAGATTAATTTGGTAGTGTTGAACTTACAGAGGCAAGATTTGTCTCGCGAAACCTCCTCGACATATCTATGGGTTTGTTATTGTGCCTACCAGAGTTAGCTAGAGTTCTGTAGTTGTCTCACAATACTTTGCCGCATGTAGACTGCTGAGCAGCAGAGGGATATCCGCTACTTACTTGAAGCCATATTCGCTATATCTGGTTCCCAAGGTTTTGCAAGCTTCTGATAAAATGTCTGTCATATGTGTTCCAGGACCAACATTCACTCTAACTCTCTGGAGTGTGGTACTGATCACTACCACATGAGAAGACATAGTCGGCAAGGTCCAGAAAATGAGAAGGAGGGGTCTTCAGCTAATTTCAGTCTCCAAGTAAAGCAATCTGTTTGTAGAAAATCTCCAAATCAAGACTCTTTGAAAGTTCAACTTTTGTCAGCTAGCTTTGGAACCTTCCAGTTCGCTCGTTAGTATTTGTAAGGGCGAAGATAGGTAGTTATCAATATGTTGTATCGTTTAGTCTCACGCAGCCTTGTCGAATGCCAAGCATGTCTTCCTAGGCACGGCTGCTGTCGCGTCAGGAAGCTCAAGCTGCAACTCAACCTCCAAAATCAATCAATCCACTCAGATAGCTAAACTTCTAGATTGTCTATAAACCTGTCCTACACTCCAAATTAATATCAAGTATACGACTAGGGAAATCACAATGGTAAGGAACTATATTTGATACCCTCTTGCATACAAATAGCTAACTCATACAATAGAGCTCTCCGTTCTCTATCAGTACATTGCCCCATACCAGCCAGCCCTTTCCTTATGTTGGAACTAACATAGCTTAGATGGTGGTGCCTGCGTCGCTATGGTTGGAAAGGACTGCGTAGCCATAGCCTGCGATCTTCGTCTAGGACTCCAATCCCTTACCGTCTCCAACAACTTTCCCAAAATCTTCAACTATGGCGATGTCTACCTTGGACTTACAGGTCTTGCAACCGACGTAAACACCGTCTCTGACCTCTTCCGCTACAAAGTCAACATGTACCGCCTCCGCGAAGAACGCAACATCTCCCCTTCCACAATGGCCAACTTAGTATCGAGCAGCCTGTACGAGCGGAGATTTGGACCATACTTCGTAAGCCCAGTAGTGGCGGGTATTGACCAAAAGACTGGAAAGCCATTCATCTGTGGGTTTGATAGCATTGGGTGCATTGATTTTGCGAAGGACTTCATCGTCAGTGGAACGGCAAGTGATCAGCTATTCGGTACTTGCGAGGGACTTTGGGAACCGGATTTGGTATGTACACCATGAATTACGTTTAACGAATATCAAGAAGCTATAGACTGCTAATGGTCGACATGCAGGCGCCCGAGGACCTTTTCGAGACTATTTCTCAGGCTCTGTTGAATGCCGTGGACAGAGATGCGTTGTCTGGTTGGGGAGCCCACGTCTACATAATCGAGAAGGACAAGGTTACAAAGCGGTTGTTGAAAGGCAGACAGGATTAGGAGGATGGACAATGAAGGTGAAGGAAGAGCGCTCAAGGCGAAGCTGTACTACTAGATCTGGCATTGGAGCGATGAATAGAAATGGATACGACATGGCACGCGATCAGTACCAAATGACATATTCTGTTGAACAGGGTATACTTGAGAAACCCTAGCCTACTGCATTCGCTATAGATTCCAGAAAGAGAGTTACTTTGTGAACTTTTTGTCTCGACGCAACACACTACGCGCGGTTATTCTCTGTAAATAAGGCTAGTGAATTCTTTGATACAAGTATGCTTGCTATTCTATCATGCATCTCAGCATAGTTGGGCTTTCAGTAACTAAAAACGACCCCTTAAGCTTGAACCAACCTGCGGCGATGCTGTCACTGACTGCTACGATAAAATGCATAGCATCTCTAGTCCGGACAGCTTCGATTCCACATGACTCAGCTCTAGGTTTTACTCTTCTCGTTCTTCTAATCATCTTAGAACGAGACACATTTAGGTACACTGCATTTACATACAGTGATTTCCCTTATCGGATGAATGCTGAATCTAGGTCACTTATTATAGCTCACATATCTTCACGAAGATCATTGGTCCACAACAGAAGTCAGACAGGTTATTGAGAAATTATCATAATATCAATTTCTGTTCCACAGGCTAAGGAAGCTATGTCAAATCCTGCATGATGCCAAAAACTAAATCCGCTGATCTTGGTATATACTACCAGCAAATCCCAGTCCTATGGTATTACTAGTCAAACATAACATTGTTCCTTTAATGACAGGCGCTCTCCTTGGTGGCCGAAGTATCAGTTCCAAACACCAGATAGCCTACAAAAGCTCCAATTCCCATAGCAACCATAACCCAGCCGTTGTAAGTCATGAACATGAGCCTATCCACATATATCAGTTTTCGTATTATCAGATTCCAAAAGGTTATGACTTACATAAGCATAAATGCATAGAAGTTCTGTAATGCATACAGGATCGCCTTGATAACGTGCGCCCTTTGGGTAGCCTCAACTTGATTACGTCCTGTCCACCACAGAGGCGTACTCTCAGTAATAGCTCCATTCATATTCATCTCAGCCTTCATTCAATCTGGATAACAGACCCCAAATCTAGACTCGGAGTGGGGAAACGTACTCGGTATGTCCTCGGTTCTCTTTGAAGCCCATTTCTCATACCTTCGTGATCCTGCACGTATAGCTTCGTAAAACCCGGTCAGGGCAACAATGGCGAGCAGAGAAAATATAAGACCACCGGTGGTTTGGATGTGCCACCATTTGAAGATGATACAGAGGTTTTGGGTATCCCAGGTAAATAGCATCTGCAGACAACGTCAGTGGGTAGCTCTTTGTGGCAGGGGTTATACTGGCACATACGTTCATGCTACACATCGGCGCCATACCATCGCCGTGTCCTTGGGAACCATGGTCCATCTGAGAATGATCCATATGTGAGTGATCCATACCGACCCAAAGGAGCTAGTTCTGGGAGAGTAAGAATGGTTGTGCTGTTGTTGCTTCGCAAATTCACAAAGTTATCAGTTGTTGAAGTAAAGATGCTTCTGAACCCAAAAGTCAAACGCGACTATAAAAGGTTGTAGAGGTAGGAATGTATTACATATGAAACTGAGCGCGTTCGAGCTGAGGTGATTCCACAAGCGCACGTGATGTTGATTCCCCTCATCCTATTTCTGGGATATTTAGCTAATGGGGGAAAGTTAAAAGTCAGGCGTCTTGTCCTCTTGTGTGCCCAAAAGGCATGAATCAAGTTGTTTATCGTTTGTATTTAGAACAAGAATGTTTCAAGTCAGTTAGTTCAAAATCATACTCCTGGTACAGTGTACAGCTTGCTGCATTAAACGTACAAACCTTTATATAAAGTTGAAAGATGACTATAGACATATTGGCACTGGCCGAATATGATCATGTTAGTGATAAATTGAGGAAGGAAACACAGAGTTAAACTTGAACATCTACTAGTGCAGATTGTCTACCCGACTACAGCCAACAAGGTAAAGCTATTCACGGTATGAAATTTCTAGAACTAAGGGATAATGCACAGGGAGGTATTTAAGCATTGTTTTCATAGATGAGGCAGTACGTTAGTAGGGGGACAGGAGGAGAGAATATTAAAGGTTGCATTTGGAAGTCAGTTTGTACTTCGCAAATGTAGATATTTGGTCCCTATGAGATGCACACTATAGCACACTCATGTGATACTGTTTTTGATTTAATAACAAATATAGCAGGTTTTATAAAACTACAATGGAGGATACAATTATAAAGTTACTCTTCCTACTACGACTTTTTCTCTATGACTCGAGCAATTCCATATAAATGCCTTAGACAAGTTAGCAGATCATCCTTATTTTCGAACCACACGATCTTCCCATGTGTATTTCATAACCAGTAAATAATTGTTCTGAGGCTTATGTTTGTCGTTTTACCCTGGGAAAAGGACAAATTATAATATACTGCCGTTGCTATATGCTGAAGGTAGTATGTGAGAAGAGCAGCTCAGTGAAAATGGTGCCTAGCACTGTAATTCCTGAAACTCCTGATGTCTAGCAATGCATTGGTTGTAGTTGTTAAGAATTGTTCCTAATGCTGATCACTTCTTGTGAAATGACTATATCGATAATAATCTTGGAGGCCGACTATTGAGCTAGAGGACTGAAGTCTTTACATGATTATTTGGGTTTTCATTGATATCTGTTATGTGAGTGTCAACACAGCGCTACGTGGTAGATTAAAGTAAAAGGTGGTGAAAGTTTACCTTGCAACGACTTCATCCACCTTCTCCTTCGCCCTTCCCATCCCCGTATCACCCAGCTTCTTAAATTTGTCTCTCTTAGCATAGAGTGAGATCAGTTCCTTCGCGCGCGTCATGTCTTCATCATCACCCTAAAATAAGAGATCAGGTCAATCGCAGCACGAGAAACTGTATTAGAACAAAACTCACTTCTTCAGACGGTGTCGCCGGCATACTTATTCCAGACATCGTAGAAGTCATTCTTGTTAGACTCGGCACCGAAGTTGCTTCATTTACACCCCGCCGGCTTGAGAAATCGAAGGACTGTTGCAGCTGATGATTGTCCACAATTGATTTCTTACGGGAGGACTCCGAATTTGAAAGTGCTTTATTAGCTCCTAGAAGCTCTTTAGCTGCTTTGGGATCCTAGAAAATTCATGTTAGTGAGCTATCCTGTAGGAACAGCGAGACAGTGATAGAGATGCATACTGCGTTTTGAAGGTCCATCAGATCAGCGAGGATTTGAGCTACTGTTAAGGGCTCGGTGGAAGCCATCTCGAGTCAAGAATGCGTGATATCTTAGTAGCTAATGACACCCAGGTACTATCCGTAGTCCCTCACAGTGCGTTACGTTAAGTATACCCCAGCTACTAATTGCTTAAGCTTCGTATCATGGTCGATCGATGTAATGATGAGCGCTACGGGAGAATTACCCGAAGTCATCGGCTAACTCCACTTTTCTTTCCCGAGGCAATTCCGAATACGGAACATCCTCAATACCCAAACAAAGAGTGGGAGTCACTCCGTCGTTGTGCTCCTTAACATGTCTTTAATATTTAGTCGCGGAGTAGCTTCGATGGCTTCCTTAAAAAAGGCTTCCAAAGTTGTGTGCATCGGCAGAAATTATGCGTACGTCTAAGTTGTGCCTACATGTGAATGTTGGTATGCTAACTAGATTAAAGGGACCATATTACAGAATTGAATAGCGCAAAACCTAAGCAACCATTCTTCTTCTTGAAACCTGCGTCTTCGATTCTGCCTCCCGGTGCGGGACCAGTCATCCGGCCACGAGGTGTTGATTTGCACTATGAAGTTGAGCTGGCATTGATTCTGGGAAAGCAAGTCAAAGACTTGGAACCTACGGATACCGAAGGTGCTCTAGATGCAATTGAGAGTAAGTGTGACTCATCTTTTTTTATCCATCAGTATGCTGATTTGAACAGGTTATGCAATTGGCATTGACATGACTGCCCGTAACGCCCAAAATGAAGCCAAGAAGAAAGGCCTACCATGGAGCATTGCAAAGGGATTCGACACCTTTCTCCCAGTTAGTCAGATTATCAAGAAATCGGCGATTCCAGATCCCCATAATGTGGAGCTGTACCTTACTGTCAACAATGAGCACCGCCAATCCGACAACACAGAACTTATGTTATTCCAAATTCCAAGGATTTTGAGCGACATTTCCAAGGTCATGACTTTGGAGAAAGGAGATATTATTTTGACAGGCACACCAAAGGGCGTTGGATCTGTGGTACCAGGAGATATAATGAGAGCTGGCATCAAAGTTGGAGGAAAGGAGATAGAAGAGGGTAAGATCGAGGTTGAGGTTCAGGAGTCCACAAGTACATATGAGTTCAAAGAGACATGAGCGGTCGTCTAGAAACTGTAAATTTAGAGACATATTCAAGAACGGTACATAGTGCAGCATTTAGTCAAGGATATGAAGCTATGGACTTGGTGCCAGAGTATTGATCATATACAAGTAATACTTAAGCAGCAGCTTACCTCTAGCCATTACCTAGGAACATAAAACTGTTAATACTGATTTACTAACAGAAACCGCGTATGCTTTAATGCAATTGCGTAGTAGTCATTCATATGAAAAGACTGTGACTTCCTCTGCTATTATTTCTAATCTTTAGAATGTTATCCCTGTTTTCTCGCCACCTGAATCATGTCTTTTTGTTTTCAGAAGGTTAAATACACGGCTAACCTAATAACTTGTATTCCATTAAAGCACTGAGGGAATGTCTAATCGTTTGAAATACACTAAATAAATATCCATAATTCATAGGTGCCAATTACTCACATATAGATCTAGCTTTCTACCGCCCGGCAGAATTCTAACTCTCGCCGAATCCAGCAATCCCGCAATTCGGTGACGGTGACATCGAGGGCCAGTATCACACGAGAGTCACCTCTCTAAACCACTTAAGCAAAGACATAAAATGCTTTCCACACCCCTAAACCTACCCAAATGGTAAGAGGCTTCTCCAAAAGTTCTAGAAAGTTTCTGATAGAATCAAAGGCTCAAGGAGAACTCCCATCTGCTAAAACCACCCATCAACAACTACTGTGTCTACAATGATGATGTGACTGTGATGGTACCAGATATCTCTCCCTCCTGAGTCCCTCGTAGCCTCTCCTAACAGCGGCCCTCAGATAGTGGGTGGTCCAAATGCCCGAACGGACTACCACATAAACGAAACCGCCGAGTGGTTCTACCAATACCGTGGGGCCATGATGCTGAAAGTTGTTGACGACGGCGAGTTCAAAGACATAATAATATCTGAAGGCGACATGTTCTTGCTTCCCCCAAACACACCACATAATCCCGTCCGGTTCGCCGATACCGTAGGAATAGTTCTAGAACAACCTCGTCCCGCAGGCTCACTTGATCGACTTAGATGGTATTGCACAAACTGCAAAGAGATCGTGGATGAGGCCTCATTCCACTGCACCGACTTAGGAACACAGATTAAAGCTGCAGTGAATGCATTCAAGGAAAATGAGGAGCGGAGGAAGTGTAAGAATTGTGGTGTGATGGCGAATTCGGCACCCATGCCTGGGTCGATTCAAGATCCGAACTTGGAGTGAGGGAATCTTAAACCGTATCAACCTTTTAAGCGATGATGATAGCATGAAGAATTGGGGGGGGG
>Ga0247810_10000295_pt1 | contig 68714 bp, 62 predicted proteins | sample UWRJL119311C1_FD_179918 | JGI IMG/M metagenome (GOLD analysis project Ga0247810, IMG submission 179918) | Plant litter microbial communities from Arlington Agricultural Research Station in Wisconsin, United States - UWRJ-L119-311C-1 | ecosystem: Environmental > Terrestrial > Plant litter >...
CCAGAAACTCACGTATTGCCCGCAGAGGTTATCAAAAGAGTGGTCCCGGTGCATTTGTTATCGCTATAGATTTATCAGCCTGGATGAAGCTTTTAATGACTGAAGTGTATAAGTGTATATACGTATATAACGTGCATTTCCCACCAGTGTCAGTTCTTGCCGAGCTTGCAAAATCATTGTATTCTTCTCTCATTGAGTCTGTGACAGTGAGGATCTTCCCGGCTTTGTGGATGTAATACTTACAGCAAATACCTGCTACTGCTGGGAGCCGTGCACAACGGCCTAAATAATGTTCATTTGTGCACAAGGTCAGGTAATAGGTGGCAGCTAGCCGTTTCTCGACTTGAGGAGCTGCATACACTAGCGGTAAACCAGCCAGAGATGCGAAACTTGTAAAGAAGATGGAGTATTTCATTGTTGAGTAGAAGACCTTTAACTGAAGTGATTTGCGTTGCGATAGTAGTATAAGAAATGCTGATGAAGTTTATAGAGCTAACTAGCCATTTGGAAGACAGCTGTAAAGAGAGGTCTGCAAACTAATTCTGAACACAAAGCAATGGCTTACTTCACTTGCAATAATGTGAAAATAGGGCGGTCGTGTATGCAGGTGCATCACAAGAAAGGTTTGACACCAGCCGCTTTTGGCATTGAATATATTCTACTCGCTGGAGGCAATCTTTCAATCTCAGTAAGGATTAATTATCGTCAGTTAGTTGTCAGCCAAGCAAGCGGTAAGCCTGTCAGACGGTCCAGTATACTTTCTGACACCGATCACTATAGATCGTATTCGTCCAATCAATATTAAATCCTGTCGAAGCCCCACACGGGATAGGTATTCCTGTACGAAGAAAGGGACATCATACCCTCCGCAAGGTCCCGCTTATTATGACCACAATGTGTAGATGGAAAGGATATCCAAGACAAGATTCCAGATACAGACTTACGAGCAAACTTGAAAATGCTTTTAGAGATTCACCACCGAAGCTAGGGACTCTATCCCGCCATCTTACAATGATAACGCTAGTCCAGATCCACATCTGTTCAGCTGATCATAGCCAATTTTGGATCTGTGCCTGTGCTGGTTCACTAGTTATCATGATAATAATCAAAGAAGTAGCTTTCTTTCTGCAGTCAACACTCTGTCTGGACAGTTTTCAGAGTTTATGTAGCTAAAATGGGAATTATAAAAAAATTGAATACACTGTTACTTGAATTAGTTTAGACGTGTCAGTATAATTCATAGGAGTTTCTGTAGGACACATGATCCACTCAGGTCATGGAAACCATCTCATCAGTAATAATACTCATTGTTAATCATGCACTGTTCCCAAAGAAGACTCTCCGGACATCTAAGAAAGTATTTCGCTTACTCTTGTGAAATGTTTTTCTTGGTAAGCTAGTAATGAGGCTTTCTGTCGGCTCTGCCTCAAGGATTTCTTACCATTCTGAGATCTCACGCGATTGTAACGCTAGTAAGCAATCCTATTAGGTTATGAAGTTATACACACATGAAAGCGGCTAAGCTGGGTAAAGCCTTTATATACAAAGCATTGCTGCTATCAAAAAGGTATTTATTCTGGAATTCATGTTCTTGAATAATACACGCATCAACAAGATGTACCATATCATACTGCCTGGACTCGCCTTGTTTATTGGAGGTGCACATGCTATTCTAGATAATCTACCTGCTTTCAATAACAACAACCATACATTCTATACAAAGAATCTTGCGAATAATGCAGTATCTCCGACAAGAACATTAGCCAAGTGGCCATGGGGGAGAGTACCTTATGAATGTATGGAAAACAGCTTCATCTTAAATGAGTGTACCCCAGAGACGATTGATATATATAACATTACATATGGTGACGTATGAATCTAATTACCATCTAAGGAAGCGTAGCTGACAATAAATACAAGTGTCAAGTACCTTGGATAGTTTGCCGGTGTAACACCGTACCAGCTACTTACAGCATTGATATAATTGCAAAGCAGATAGGGTACATAAAGCCTACAACTCCGTTCTAGGGTACAACTAACGGTAATTTAGCCAGGTTCCTGTTCGTACTCGACAATGGGTTCGCCAGTTCATGTTCTTCCCCAACCTCAATGGCGGCGGTGGTCCAGGAGGGGCAGGATCGAATGGGTAAGGGATAATTTTCTTATCTGGGTCTTATGTCGATTTAGGGATAGTATGAAAAATACTCATATCTAGTTCCAACCTTTACTCCTACTACACAACAAATCATCTTAAAGACTATAATTCTATACATCGATTCTTATTCAATAAATGAATTGCACTATGTTAACTCTGGGAAGTGCGGACATAGCCGTCAAAGGCCCCTATCCTGCCGATACGGTGCTTTGGCACGAAACAGGCCACAATCTTGATTTTTGGGTTGCTGGTAAAGGTATCTCTTCATGGTCTGACAGTAAGTCGTATAGCTATCATCATATCACTGCTCAAATGACTGAATTATGGGTTAGATGGAGGACAGTTAGTTAATGGGCGGACATTTCAACAAGCATTGATGGCCGACACATGTGTGGCTACTGATTATTCCCATGCTAGTAAGTGCTTCACCTCGCGCTGCTTTTGAAAATGTCATTGACAAGATTCAGGCTGGGCTGAGGTATATACACCTGCTTCTGGAAGAACCAAGTAAATACTTATATTAGCAGGCATTCGCTGAGTTGACCATACAAGCAAGCTACAAGTTGAATATCGGGCCAATTCCAATCCCACATTCCTGCTTTGCTAATGGGCTAGCTATCGTTAAAGCCATTGCTGGTAGTGCCATAACCTACAATTCTGCTTTGCGCTGCGACAATCGAATTGTACCAACGTAAGTCTCTATCTCATCTCGGGTAATTTAGATGATACTCAGATGTTTCAGGACTACTGTGTGTATGAGTACTGCAGCTAGAAACGCTGGGCTTTGTGCAGGTGTCCCCAGTTACGAAGAAATAGATATCTTGAGCAAACGAGATGTTGAAGAACGCACACCTCTTCCAATTCATGATGGTATCATCTTTCACAGGACCCCAGATAATCTACCTCGTCACTTTACGATGGGTACAAGGAAGCGTTTGGTAGTGGAATTGGAGAAATTGGAGGAAAAAAGGCACGCACAGACTTTTACGGCGTAGAGGAAATTTTATTTAACTACAGCGAGTGATAGCTAGCAGCATTATGCCTATCTGGATATCGTATCGAAAGATTAGAAAGCTGCTCTAATTGTAGCTGTATGTGTTTTGGAAATTGCGCAACCATTAGTCATTAAGCTTTCTATAACTACCGATGACCTTACCTTCAAGTCAGGAAATTTGTTGGTTTGGCTATATTAAAACCGTGATTGTGCCTATCTCCCGAGTTAATGTTCTCTATCGACCAAAAATCGTCATGTTTCGAAATTCATATCTGGATACCCAGTGCTCCCTTTGCTTCATTTCCCTGCAATTAACCAATCAGACGAGGTTTCCAGGGTGGAGATACATAAGCGAGCCCCTATTGAATGTGCTCACGTGCCTGAGGTTTTTGAGATAACACAAGTTTTTAGTATAATGGCCCCCAAAAAATGTCGCATTGGAAGATAAGCGTCGATATATAGGTGGGTAGCGATTTTTGTTTTTGACCACCTACATAACGCATCCTTCAAGCATTCAGCAGGCAATTGCTCCGTTTGCAAGAAGAAAGAAATGATAAATTTCTTCACTTACAACCAAATGAATCTGAATAGCGTTCTAATGAGAAGTCATATTTACGTATATAGCCACCCTTAAATTTACCGGTAGACTTTCAGATGCTGACACATTAAAACACAATATAAGTCGAGGTCTGCTGAAATTGGGCAATGCCGAAATGCTAAACGGAGGAAAGCAGACATCATTTTGGACAAATCCGAAGGCGAAGCTGAATTTTAACAAATGGATAAGCAAGGGCATACCAGATGATCACGAGAAGTTAGAAGAGGGATTGCATAACCCCAAAAAGTAATGGTATACTGCAGGCTACACTAAAGGCTTCCAGTAAAATTAAATTTATTGGGAGAGATGATTGCATTCCTTCTACCATAGGGAGTTTGCAAATCCGAATTTATTCTCTCTGGCATGCTAATACAATATGAAGTCATCAATACTCGGGAATGTTTCTACTGCGATGAAGCCCTACTCGACGAGCCATAAACATCAGCGCTTTGCATGAAGGTGATCCATTAAAGGTGCTGTTGTACACAAGGCAAAGAATCGTATCGGGTCCAATAAACCCATCATCTGACAACTTTTTAATCTTTCCATACAGGGTGTTATGTGCTCTGGCTCTGCTTCCTTGGGCTTACGCGCCAAATCTACACTAGATAGGCGTTGCGTTGATATGCATCGAAAAATAAGGAGGCAAATTTAATGTGTCCTTGGTTATGTGCTGTCATATAGGAAAGAGAGTTTCAGGGAGATTACTTGTTCAAAATAATGTTTTTGTCTGGTGCTGGTATAGACCAATTGAATTGTTTCCAGAAATTTCCTACCAATTTGTGATGGAGCGCCACTGAACATGATCCTCCCCGAAATGTAAAGTTTGCTCCGTATGTGGCTCTCTGTTGCTTGTAATATAGAATGTGAACGTGTAGTCGCCTGGCGCTGATTTTTTCAAGAAGAAAGACAGCTTCTCGGTAAGTAGATTACATGATTAGGAATATGCAACCTAAGTGATATTCCTTATATATGACAATCATTCCACGTTTCTTGTGGTGTCAGGACAATGTGTTCACTAAGCTCTTACTACTTGCAGTTCATGACTTTTTAGTGCTGAAATGCTATGCTGCAGTCGCGAGGGGAACATGAAAATAACTATTTCATGGTCTGAGATCCAGTGGGCTTAAAGTCTCCTCGTGGCACTCTTCTTAGAGTTGCAAGCGTGTGCATGTCTTGCATCTTACACTGACTTATGGCATGGAGTAGACGGTAAAAAAACCACCAAATTAGCCAGCTTAAAATATGGTATGCCCTGAGGCTATGTATTGAGGCGGTTTGTAAACTCGATGGACGGGGCTTCATTTTTAGAGGAGAAGTGAGAAGCCGTACATGTTAAACTGACTTGCCAGATTAGATATTTGGGATGAAGAAGTCGCCGATTACAAGCCTGTACCACGTTGTAGCTTTAACTGCATGGTGATCAAGTGTTTAACTCGTCGTTATTGGAGTCGTGCTACCCATCAGACAAGTGCGCTGCCTGCTCATGTCGCTTCCAACTGTCCAACCACCAATTGTTGTGTCGCAGGCACATGATAGACTAGCGGCGCAAACAAAGTGTGACGCATCGCTTAATTATAGTTGCGGATGGCTAGGAGGAGAAAGATCAGAACATGTCTCATGTTTCCGATGAGGCTGAAGGCGCATTTTCCTGTGAAAGTTTCGTAAGCGGGGTGTTACGCAACAGCATTAACAGTTCACGAATCGATGAAACGCCTAGGTGTATCGGATCCTCCAATGCTTAGGAAGGATTTGTTTTGTTACGATAGGGATCTGGGAGAATACATCTTTGGGACCAATCAGGAGGACAGGAACGTTAATGGTGGTCAAGATGTTCAAAGCCTGCGAGGAATGGCCCCCATGTCGTCGTCCACTGAACTGTCCTGTTGACACGATCTTGCCTATCCGCAACATTAATTATGGAAGCAACATAGAGTTACATTAAAGAAAAAAGGCGCTTAAAATCGATCCTGCTGGGACACGTCTGTTTCGACTTCGACCACGATGTTGGCGGCTAGCCCCATGTCTGCTGGTGGATGCATTGAGACATCTGAGAAGTTTCTCGTCCAGCTATTTATAAGTATAGACATTTCGCTTGCATGCCTCTGTGTATAGCGACCGATTTTTAAGTTTCAAGTCATGGATAGTGAAAGAGCTCGACGGAGTTGAATTGATTATGGTGAGCTAGTATTTCGATGGAAAGCAAAAGCTAGGGTATGCGCTGAAAGGACTCGGCCTGACGCTCCAAAGCAGCTAAAAGTCAGAGGTAAATTTCTTGAAGAAAGGTATCATGCGAGGAGTGAAATCACAGTGATCTTTTTGGCTTCAGGATAATATGGGTTTATCCTGTTGTTTGAGTTGTAGGAGATTGTGGCCGTCATGACTCGGTCGCAATCTTGGAGCAAACCGCAGTGGCTTCAGAAGCCCTCAACTCAAAAGTCAACGCATTTTATTTGCTCCAATTAGTTCGAATGCGAAGATGGGTTGGGTCAAGATGGGACGGTCACACGCAAGTGTCAAAAAAAGTCGTGGTCGAGGTTCTGTTACCATTTCGAATTTCTACGGTCGCAAAAGTCAAGCGACGCGCGATGCAGGAAAGGACTTCTTCACCATTCATGTCAATAGCTGCCAATAGAGGCGAGAAGAACATTAACAATGTTCTTATATGAAAGTGTTCGATGCTTGCTAATTTAACATGAGGCTAGTTTCAAGAACAAGTGGGAGTGGCTCTCGAGTAGAAGTTTTGTTCTTGGGAAGGTTGCGCGGTCGCAAACCTCACGACGATCACACGAACAGAACGTTTGATTGTGCATAGAATCGTCGATAAACGCGTATATCAGGAAATTAAAAGGGATAAAATGGAGCTTCATCAATATCGAAGAGTTATTCAGCGAGAATAGTAATGAATAATTGCTTGGTGGGCGGACAACATGAGTATTTTGTTGTTGTGATCATGTTGTCGCGAATTGCTTCAACTTACAACTTGACACCCCCCCGAGGGTCACAGCGAGCTTTCTCCACCAGCATCACGTCTATGATCATATGAGATGAATGAAATGTAATTGATTGACAAAGGAGAATACCCAGGAGTCACGTAGAAACGACAATAGCAATGCATCACTGGTGAAAACATCAGCGTCCGACTGGAGAGGCGACTGGAATTGATGGATCTCAACATCTAAACCTGTTTTTATATCCAGGAAAACGAGCAGCACGCGGGACTTTTAATTGGGAATGATGGGCACCATGATGAAGACGAACCGGCTACGAACAATCTCCATCCGATAAATAAGATTCTTGCACGCTGTACAAAAGTGTGGGAAAGGAGTCAGGTTGGGAAGATGGGAAGAGGTGTGGCAGAGTGATCTGCTGACGGGCATGTCTGCCTTTAGATCAACAGATGCAGCCAATCATGGAATAGCAAACTCTCGATATATTTTCTGGAAGAACTACGCTCTTCGCTTAGCTTGCCCAACCACGCTAGCAATTCCCCATCACTGCGAAGGTCCCTGCCAGGTATAATAAGGACCCCGCCGCTCCCTCTCCCTCGTTCCCGATTTTCGACCCTTTGCTCTTCCCCCATCCAACTCTATTTTTCTCGGCACCAAATACATAATCTAACTCAACAGAGACTTTTATAAGTTCATCCTTCACTTTACTCTCACCCGAATCAACTCAATACCCCATCCAATCCATCAATATGCCACCAAAGGCCGCACAACCCAAGGTCGCTAAGGCCACCAAGGTCGACCACAGCAGCTATCAGGGTAAGAGAGCTTCCCGTCCACCACCACCACGTCGCGTCTTGACTCCGAGCATGGTTTCTGGGTCGCCTCGACTAGGCGCAGATCGTGGTGGTTTTGGATTTTACAGAAGTGGTTTTATTGACGCGTTATTTAGACATGATCAGCGATGCCATCATCAACTTGAAAGACGTATGTGTACCTCCACCTCTTCTCCGTTGAATATTCACTGACAAGTTTCTTTTAGCGCAAAGGATCAAGGTATATTGCTCCCCGATCATACGCGTAGATTCTGAGTCCAGCTCGACGCGTATTGTGCTTATTACCGTCCCCATCTGACATTGCGCAGCCGTGCCGTCCTCAAGAAATATGTAGCTGCCAACAACAAGAATGTCGCCGAGGGAAAGATGTTCGACTCATTGTTCAACCGGGCTCTCAAGGCTGGTGTCGAGAAGGGTGTTTTTGAGCAACCAAAGGGTATGTCGCATTGAGAATCCGCTGCACCCGCCACCCACTAACTCCTCATAGGTGCTTCCGGTGGAACCAGACTCGCTAAGAAGGTCCCAAAGGCAGCTGCCCCAAAGACCGAGGCCAAGGAGAAGAAGCCAGTTGTGAAGAAGGCCACCACCACAAAGAAGGCAGCTGCTCCCAAGCCAAAGGCCGCTGCTACAAAGAAGGCGGCTCCTAAGAAGGCAGCCGCCCCTAAGAAGACCGCAGTAAAGGCTAAAGCCACCCCCAAGGCTAAGGCCGCTCCCAAAGCAAAGAAGGCCACCGCCACAAAATCCGTATGTATCCATTCCTCTGCTCTTTAGCTTGTCTAATTGTTTACAGGCCCCTGCCGTCGTTGAGAAGCCATCTGTGCTGAACAAGACCAAGTCCGGACGTGTCACTAAGACCACCGGAAGTGCTAAGGCCCCAGCTAAGGCTAAGAAGGCAGCGCCGAAGAAGGCAACCCCAGCAAAGAAAGCGACACCCAAGAAGGCATAAGCCTATCTAGGTTGTTCATCTTTCTTTTTGGGCTGTTTATATTTGGGCGTTGCGGTAGGGAATCTTGCGAGTGGGCCGGTTTGATAACACGTTTTTGCGATCATGGATCTTGATGTCACTTGTCCAGATTACACAGTTTTTTGCGTCATTAGTTACCACCAATGGAATGGACTGGGTGGCGGAAATAGGTTCTGGTTCTCACGATGTATCAAAGTCTTTCTGTCTTTGTACACACTGGAGAAAATGGGATTATTGCTTAGAGGTGCGGGCAGGATTGGGTTGCTACAAACTGGGTAGCTGTATTTATACCAGATAAATGAATGACTTAAAACATAATCTCTGCTGCCTACCTGAGATGGGGGCAGGATTGGGTTGCTACAAACTGGGTAGCTGTATTTATACCAGATAAATGAATGACTTAAAACATAATCTCTGCTGCCTACCTGAGATGGGGGCATGAAAATCCCTCTGTCTTTGCCCACTTCGGAGCGTCGAGAATTTGGCTCAACAATGCCGGCGTTCCTGGATGTCGAGGGTGGTCTGTGACGCGTCGTGCAGGGGTGCTTTGTTTTGATTTCAACATTGGCGGGTATTTTGATAACCGAACTTCCGATAGCTTCCCGGTGATCCGCATCACATCGCCGTGATAACATGGAATGATTTGAGTTGGAGAACAATTTCTTACCGAAAAGAAAAGCAACCGTGATTCACTATACATCTTGGAAACTCAACTCATAAAGCAGCTCGTAGCAATGATATCCAGTCGTTCTCAGGTCACATGTAAGAGCTGGATATGGACAAGTAATGGAACAAAGAGACCTGCTTCCGCGGTGTGTTTTTACCGTTTTGGGATGTAAGAAAAGGTTCTTTGGACGGCCATGAAAAGGAAAAGAAGGCAATGGTCTTGCTTATTTTTTTTTCTTTTGCGCCTCCCGAACTTGCGACAAAATCTGGAACCAGGCTTTTCAATGGCGCGAAGGGCATGGGGCTACATAGAGTACATTGCGCCTGTGCGCTGGCAATTGAACACTGCCTTCTTCGTTGGCAATGCGAGAATCCTTCTGCACCCAGTATCTCTCACGCAAACCAACTGTTTTGATCCCACTAAGGATGCGAAGTTCGCCTGTCGACGAAACACCGGGACTGGTAGGCGAAATTGATACGTCTGATGTTAGGCTGTTATGGTTGAGCCGTTGACGAAAGTTATCAGGAAGTCCAAGGCTGTCCTAAGCTGTCCTAGGCTGTCCTAGGCTAAAGTGCCTAGCTAAGATCGATATTGAAAAGAAAATGAGCATCTCAGCTTCAAGGTAGGGTCGTAGGGAATAGTATGCAAGCCCTGAAGTCAAAGCAGGGTTGTCGTCGTCACAACCACGCGGTGCCAGACGGCGAAAGGTTTTTCCGGTACCGCGTTCTGTTTGCATGTGCCGGGTTCCTGGAACTGCGATATACCACCAAACTGCTGGTGTAGATAGATATGTTCTGGCGGATTGAAGACAACATTGAGTTCTCAGTATATAATCCAAGAATCTTATTCAGGTAAATCCGATGAGTCTTAAGTGTAGATCACGATTGGTGACTGGTGGGATTCCTGAATCTCCAACCCTCACTTCGCCTTGCTTGGTGTCCTGTACACCCCCCAGTATTAATAGCACCTGGGGCATTGGACCCAGTAAAGCTGAGTGTAATTGCGCTATGAACAACCTCACCTCACGCAAACACTATCCCCATATCCTATGTCCCTATCACTACCCATTCAACGACGTGATGAAATAATCTGTTGATCCATCCGTCCTTTCGTCACAAAGGGCACGAAGAGATACCAATTGCCAAGGGGTCTACATCACCTCGCTGATCCTGCCCCTTTCGACGGCGTAACATCATTGTCAACGAGCTTAATAAGGTAGTGAGCGATACCTCCCAAACCGCTCACGAATGCCACACTTTGACGAGATGCCATCCCTCCTGTCGGATGACACAGGCCACATGTCATCGACAAATCGCCAGTTCGACCTCCCCAGTCACGTCCGACTCTCCCACGAAAAAGTGAATGGGAACGGCAGAACGTCTTCGCACACATCAATTAAGGGTGCCCAGGGGGAAGAGCCGGACTCATACTTGGACGCGAGAAACGGAGCGAAACATACAAATGGCGATATGGTTCATGATAGCAGCTTGAGTGCATTGCCAAATGGACGGACGAGTGCAAGTAGCTGGGACCGTCGGTCATCTCGGAACGGCAGTACATTGTCAGTGAATGGCAATACGAATGGAGGAAATGAGAATGGAAGACGGAGTCCTGGTCCACATAACGCTTTCCCCAAATACTCGAATGGCGATAGGACATCCGTGGTTTCATCAACGACTGCTCAGCAACACCTACACGATACGCCAACAACTCCAGCCACGAATGGTGACAATGACCTATCGAGGAGGCATTACCTACCACCGCCACTAGCTACCAACCCACAAAGCACAGGACCGTTAACTTACACCACTTCCTTGACACCTGAAAATTCTATACCAAACGATGCTTCTACCCCTACCCGGGCTACAAAATCACCGCACCGCTTCTCATCCCCTCCTGCCTATCCTCCGCCTCTAGCTCCAACAGCCTCTACACACTCACTTCCGCCAGGTGCTGCGACACTTCAGCATCGACACACCCTTCAGGTTCCAAAAGCTGGCGGAGGACGAAATTCACGAGACGGGGATGATGCTGTGCATGCCAGCGGAAGATTTTCGCCAACCGGAATAGCAGCGGGTGTAAGACGAGGTTCACTCAGTCTTAATCGCCGTCATACTCAGTCGATCCATTCGAACATGCCTCATGATGAAGTACCTGCGGACGAGGACGCGATGCGGTGGGCGGAGGCGGTCCGACAGAAGCGGGCGAGCAAGCGGAAACGAAAGGACGACGAGGATGATGATCGAGTGGTTGTGGGGACGAAGGTTGATCAGCATCATGTGAATTGGGTGACGGCATATAACATGCTGACTGGTATTCGGTTCACGGTCTCGAGGACAAATGCAAAGCTGGATAGGCCTTTAACCGAAGCTGATTTTGGCGCGAAACATAAGTTTTCGTTTGATATGTGAGTAGGATCAGATGTGAGAAAAATTACAGGGCTAACAAATTATAGAACCGGGAACGAATTAACTCCATCTGCTAAGTATGATTTCAAATTCAAGGACTATGCGCCATGGGTCTTTCGTCACCTGAGAGCAAAATTCAAGCTGGATCCCGCCGACTATCTGATGTCTCTAACGAGCAAGTATATTCTATCGGAATTAGGATCGCCTGGGAAAAGTGGTAGTTTCTTCTACTTCTCGAGGGACTACAAATACATCATCAAGACTATCCATCACGCAGAACACAAATTCCTAAGGAAGATACTGAAAGACTACTATTCCCATGTTGAGGAGAATCCGAATACGCTGTTATCACAATTTTACGGTCTCCACAGAGTCAAGATACCCTACGGACGGAAAATACATTTTGTCGTCATGAACAACCTTTTCCCACCACATCGAGACATCCACCAAACCTTTGATCTTAAGGGCTCCACAGTCGGGCGTGATTATAAGGAAGAGGATCTGGAAAAAAACCCACGTGCTACGCTCAAGGATCTAAATTGGCTAAGACGAAACCTCCACCTTGAATTTGGACCCGAGAAGAAGCGTTTGTTTATTGAACAAATGGAACGTGATGTGAAACTTCTACAAAAGCTGAAGATTATGGACTACAGTATGTTAGTAGGAGTTCATGACCTCCAGAAAGGCAATCAAGAGAATCTTCGAGATAAGACCCTCAAGGTATTCCAACCTGGAGGAGATAGCACCGCTGTAGATGAACTTCCCACCGGCGGAGCAGAAACTCGAGCCATGTTAATGCGGACTCCAAGCAAGCTTGAGAATGCACGAAAAGCCAGAGAATTACGGCAAATTATCAAGCAAGAGAAGCCTATACCGATGGGGGAAAGTAGTTCACGGATGCCCGATCAAATGGAGGAGAACACTATCAAACGGGATTTTACATTTTATAGTGATGACGGAGGATTTCGAGCCACGCACGAAGATAACAGTCCAGGGGACGAGATCTTCTTTTTGTCTATTATTGATTGCCTGACTCATTATGGAACCGTGAAGAAGCTAGAGCACTTTTGGAGTAAGTCTCGTGTCTCATAGCTTTTATTATTTTACTAACTTGGATAACAGAGGGCTTAAGTAACGACAAGAAGCTCATTTCCCCCATTCGGCCGGAACCTTATGGCGATCGCTTCATTCAATTCATAGGGAGTGTTACCAAAAGCCGCGAAGAAGCTTCACGAGATGCAGAGGCAGCACCACCACGTACAAATTCTAATACATTATCAACGCACGATAGCTCTGGTTTTGACACATCCAGAAGGAGATCAGGAAGTCAATCCATGCACCTGACAAATACGAACAATGCTACTCTTCAGAGGAACGAGAGGGAAGCGCTGAAGTCCGAGAGAAGAGGAGATGGAGAGGAAGCTGCAGAGCCAAGGGTGCTTACCACGGCTCGAAGCCCAAGTGCAGATAGGAGTGGAGGTATGCAAGGCCAGATTCTGCCAATAGTGGAAGAAATTGGTGAAGCAAGTAGCACGGGCGGAAGGAGTGGTCGGAGCGGCAGGAGTTTGGATGTGGACCAGCGGCCGAGTACTCCCGCCAAGGACAACGGTAGGCCTCTGACGCCAGCAAAGGATCGCTCTCCACATGTGAATGGCAACGAGCTGAGGAAGACGATCAGTCGTAATAGTCTAGACAAGGACCTGCCTCCATTGCCCAGAGGTCGATAGTTTGCCTACAACTGGCCGCTCTTATTTGATAATTGGCCGCCATGAAGTACGCGAAAAATCTATCCGTTGTAGAGCAACACGAATTCAGCAAGGAAAGAGCAAGGAAAGTCGAGCATCATGATACCAAACCACTGCAGTTATAGCGTTTTTTTTCCTTATCAGATTCCCACAAGAGCGTTTCAGATCGATAATTTTTCCTTTGTTCGTAGTCACCCGCCAGCCTCCACCCAAAAAAAACCCAATAAAAGACACGGCAGCTTCCGCATTTCCTCTTTGAACAGTTTCTCTGGAGGTTTGGATGCTTGTATCCACAGAGAAAGAGACGAATTTCCTATGTTTCTGTAAATACAAATGGGCGCTTCTAAGACGTCGAGTCAGGTCTCTTAGTTCTTAGTGAATTAGAATAAGTGTGGACGGATTGAGACAAGTGTGTAGGATTAGATATTATGGAGGCCCCGAGGCACGTCAATGAATTTATTTGATGGAAGACCTGCGCTTTCTTACAGCAATTTGGTGATACCATTTGTAAATCTTCCAGAATTTGATACCGAGAGAATGCAATTGCGCTTAACTATTACGCTACAGCGATGAAGTGACCGACGAAGGCATTGGGTAGCTCCGAAGTGCATCGAGAACAATTTCCTTTTCCAGGTACTGTGAGTGACATTAAAAGATTAATATGGAAAGCACGATTTGTTACTGAAAATATGTCCTGTCCTGCCTCATCTGTACAACTCCAAGTTTTCAGTCCCATCAACAGCACCATCAGCATAGTATCGCTCAGCATGGAGGTAAATAGTTGCTCTAGTGACAGCGAAGCTCGCGTCGAGTGTGGCAGCCCAAAGAAGTTCCGCACGCTTCGTAAAAGCGATAAACTTGTCTTGCGAACAAGCTGGCGAGCAGACGGCAACTGCAGCAGCTCGAGTGACCATGATCCAGATGCCATTATTTTAGCTCCAAATTCTCCTCTCAACAGTCGCCATTCTCGGTTGGTGCTAAAGAGGAAGATGAAGTATGTATGTCCTACAACACTTTCAATATCAGCGGATGCTCATTTGAAGTAGTCGTTCGTCAAGCACTAGCCAAGAGAGAAGTTTCGCAGACGCTTCGTCGCCAGATAGTCTGAGTCCGTCGAGACTCAGTCCCGGGCGAAGCTATGCGGAGGCATTGGTTTCGATTCCAGCTGGTAGTGAGTTATCAAAGGATATGCCAAACGCTAGCTCAAAACGAGTTGAATGTAGTATTGCCAAGACCGAAGGTAAATAAATGTTTACGCGATTCACAATATTCCTAATATGGCTTGGCTAAATTTATAAACCAGACTCAGCAGCGGTCGGTGCAGCTGGTGGTGGTTCAAAAAACACAGAATATGAGAACAATAACCTAGGAAACACCAAATCCCCGATTGCGTATAACGAATGTAATAATCAACCTATCGACGTACTTACACCTCCTCCGCCAGAAATGGATTCTCTTGGTCAAGCCGCCTTTGATGTACTATTGTGTCAGGAACGTAGAGAGGATCCAGACAATACATTATTCAGCACCTCGAGCCCGGATACGACTGCCCATAGCCTCGCTATGTCTGTGCCTTTCGACGTCAATTATCCCCCTTCGGATTCTGAGACCCTGAGAAGCAGAGATGAGCACAGGCTGTTTTTAGAGGAGGTACGAAGATCTGTGGAGGAGCATGGTGAACACCCAGATGTGTTCTATTCCCAGTCTGGAACTACCAGCGACAGCAGCAATTCTTCAAAAGATAAAATATCACGATCCGGTTCACTTCCGCCTGCAGATCCAGAATTGAATACTTTCAACAAGTCAAGCGATTTTTCACATATCAGTCCAAACATTCTTCTCGATGATGCAGTCTATCTTCCTACTGATGATGATGCTGGCGATGAGGGTGAACTCACATCAGGTGGCGAAGAAGACATAATGGCTCAGTTTGGTAGTGAAAAGAAAATGGCTGAGTTCGTTGACGCGCTGGACGTGGGAGCTGAAGCATTTGATACTTCTTCCAAAAAGAAGGTAAGACTCCTGGTACACAACTACTAGCTTGGCATAATCACCTCCTGAAGCAATGCTAAGGTATACAACTCGGTAGGCAAAGCCATTTACATCTGGGGTGGAGCTTTCGATGAGCCCAGAAAATTGCTTTGAACATCATATGCGTCACCTCGAACGTGTCATTCGCAAGACGGCGGGATCTGGAGGGTTTAAAGAACTAGAGCTAGTTTCCTGTAAGTTGTATGACACACTCGCGCTGAGCTGAAGTGTGGAAGTATCGTATTTTGATGCAACCAATGTTGATTGTGGTGACTATCTAGTGCTATCGGAAATCAACATAGATTCCTTGAAAGTCTGGAAAGCCCATCCAGACGTCCTTGCTGAGAAGCTAGCGACTGATAGCCATGCAACAAATGAGGAGAGGTGCCACGAACATGATAATACCGACGACGTGAGCGATAATGAGGAACTGAATGAAAGCATGGATTTCATTCCACCAACGGCTATCCTTCAAAGAGTCTCAAGCCGCTTACAAGGTAACGGCGATGTCGCTTGTCCTGGAAGTGATGGTATTCAGGGAGATGATTCTCTATCAGAGAAGTCTTCGATGGTACGTCGATCTATGTATCACAAGCGAGACATCACCAACAAGCAGGGACGTTTTCCATCATATCTAAGATCAAGGGGCAAACTGCCGAGAGATTGCCTAGAAAATCCCTCTCCGCTAGCCAAACTTGAGCAAGATATTCATAGAAAAATTGATGTCCTGGGAAAGCGGCTGAATGACCAAAGGAGCCAAAGCCCGGAGTCTGAAGCCCACCACTGGCAGATGTTAGTAGCTATAAGCAGCCAGCTTACGGTGTGTGAGAATCTCGGTGAATCGGTTTCTGGTATAAGTATAGAGCTGACTAGGATGTTTTAGGATCAAGGCGGTACGCTTGCTACGTTGTGCCAAGCCGTAGAACAGCTGGAAAGCAACAGCACAACGTCAATACCAGCACTCATCCACGAAGAGGTCGCTAACGCTATTAGACTTGGAAATCTAGAGAAGGTGCTAGAAGCAGTTTCTGATCTCCAGACGAATTTGAACACAATTCAGAGATTGATAATGTCCAGTTGCCAACCAAATAGTGCAATCACTACTTTGACTGAAGTCAGCGCCAGATTGGCAGAGAACAATATCGCACTACAACAGACTTGTTCAGTATTAGGTGAGTCTTTCCCAAGTATTCTAGAGACTCATCCATCTGATACGTTGAAGTTGAGGATAATAGAGCATCACAGAGTAGCAATCTAGCTTTCATGAGGGGAGTAAAGTTCGGAGCAATTCTGAACAGTAACCAAGAGCTTGGGCCACTTGATCGATTGTCCTATGATTCATTGAATACTGACGGAGGAGAGGTATGTTTGGTTAGCCGCCTTCTTTTTGAGACTACGTAGCTAACGCTCATAGATACTATGGCCCCAAGGAGATGAACCAATGCTCCTTGGTAGAGCTCGATGCAAGTGCGGAGAACCTATGGCAGAGGAATATCCTGGAGCTACAATGGGTTGGTTCCGCTGGTTGATCCACGCTCTATTCTACCTCGGAGCTTTCTATTATCTTACACTAGTGGTCCCACTACAGATATTTCTGAACTATCTTTATGGTTCAGTGGGTTAAACTACATCATAGGGTTTTGGGGGAAGATAACCTTCAAAACTTGAGAGGGTATGTATCTACACAAGGATGCGAAGACTACTGGTAGGTATTAGATCTGGGTTTTATGACGACTAGCAGCTTCTTTCATTTCAATGATCAAGGACAATAAAAGTACGTAACTTCCAATAGTCGGTAACATGCGTTACAAATTGTGTTTGGTTATTTGTTTACTTGCTTTGAAGTGTGCAACAGAGCTGAATACAAAACTCTGGAACTGAGAGTTATCATGACAAACTTATTTGTTTCATGCTATTTAGAGGAACGAGAATTTGAAAGATTACCATAACAGTTTGATCCAATTAGAATCTCAAAGAGCAAAGCCATCGTTCTTGTAGTGAATACAATCCCTGCATGAGCAAACTTATAGCACCCTGTCAAGTGTCACCATATTCACTCTGATATCTAGACTAGTTTATATCCAATCGCTAGCTTCACCTGAAAGGTGAGCTAAACAAGTCCAGCCTCGCGCTAACAAGTGGAGACTTTTTAGTTTATGCCTCTTAAGGAGTGAAGCGACTTGCAACTTCTACAGAATTCAAAACCAACAAACATTATTGGCTCGCTTCGGGTCAGCTAGCAACTATGGATTACCAGATTCGGATTGGACCCTCCTGCCCTGGGTATGGCGAGATGCTCCCACCTACTCCAGATGCAAAGGTCACCCTTGAGGAGTTTCAGATCTACGAGACCGTGGATCCAAGCAATTCGTCGCCAAAGAAACGCCATCGCCCATCACGCAGAGCCTCAGAGACGGTTGCTGAAGCTAGGGACGGTGATAGTACGATTGCAGAAACTGAGAAGTTAGTGGGTTTGCAGACTGAATTGGACTACGAGAAAGACTTGCTGGACAGTGGTGCTCAAGCTGAGGCAGTTGCGAGCGCTCCTGCGACGCCAGGAGATTTGACTACTCTCAAGGACCCCTCGTATTTTGAGGACTTTGAAGACATTGATATCACTCCTCTTTCTGGGTCTTCTGTCTCCGACAAGAGTTCTAAAAGCGTGTTAATCAGCACAGAATTAGTGGTTAGATCTGACCACGGAAAGGAACTTGTACTACGCGAGCGTTCTCCGGATAGGATGGATCGAGAGAGAGAGAAAAGTAAGTCGAGTCCCCAAAAATGCGTGTTTTCCAAATCCAGTAACTAAACTCATCCCCTAGAGCCTTTGGGCTCCAGCAGAATTGGCGCAGCCATGTCCATGAGTAGCATGTCTTCGGCTCCGACCCCTTCTACTTCCCACTCTCAGATCTTTGAAGATGCTCGACAAGGCAAATTTAGAACAAGTCGTTTCTCTGAAGGTGTTGCGAAACGAAATGTTTATGAGTTTGAGAGTGATAGCGAGGAGGAGATGGTGCGATCCGGTCATTAGTATGTCTTCTGCTTCCTTGCAGCCGTCTCTTCCATATATGAGCAAGATTACTTAGACCAAAACGTCTGACAGTTAGCAGCCCTTCCATCAAACATTCCAAAGCCAATCTTAGGCAAAGCGGCACCAATCTAGAGGAACCATTCCCCTCCTTCACCGATCGAGGCACAGCAACCCAGGTTGCTCTTTCCAAAGCCTCTCTCGAACAAGTTGGTGAAAGCAGCAACTCGCAATCTCTTGCAGACCGCCGTGCTGAACTGGAGAGGATGGAGGCCGATCGGCTTGCTCTTCACGGGTTTGGCGCTGCCTTGGGCTCAGTAAGCAATGATTCTGATGATGACTCGATTGATGATCAGGCAAATTATTCGCTACCTGCCAAGTCTGGCCATTCTAAAACCTCACTGAAGGAGTTTCTACAAGGTGATACCTCGACTGGTTACATCCCTTCAGCCCAGAGAGGCACGAATAAGCCGTCGGCAGGCTACCTAGCTTTTCTGGAGAAGTCAGGAAAGTTGAAAGGTAGCAACTCTGGATTGGCCTTCCAACATCCCATCACACCTATCGCGGAAGGTGCTGACAAGAGCCGCTTCTATAACCCACCCGCTTTGAACCGTAATCTTTCTTACGACTCCTACTCCAATCTGCCCAAGTACTCAGCCTCAGCAACCTTTCCTCCCCGTGGTTTTAAACATACGACAGCTCGAGGTAATAAGTTTAGCAGTAGCTTTCCGGCTGCCTCACACGCATCACCACCATTCAATGGCATATCATTGGATCCAGAGAATGCTAGCCAGGATGCTGATGTTACTGCCGAGTTATTGTCGAGCCCCATCAAGGAGATGCAGAAAAATCTTCGTGCTGCAGCCAGTTCCACACGAGTTGCTTCCTCTTCGGAGATATACAATGCCAATTCTCTTTACCAGGGAGACCCCATGGCAAGTCGTAATCAGACTCCTAGTACTAGAAAGTGCCGTTCCAGCAGTGGTAATATCTCTGGACTTGAAGACTTCGATCATTCTTTCAACTCTGTCGGATCTCGCCAACACTCTCGCCAGGGAAAAACTGCCAATGATGCCATCCGTGAGAGAGCTGCTAACAGTAATTCAAGTCATCGATCCCGATACTCCTCGTCTCACGGCAAGGACAAGAACGGAGAGCCAAGTAGCGGCGAAGTATACTCCAGGAAGGAAAGAGACCATAAACGTATCACCGACCATGTTACTTCACGCAGCAGCTCTCCATATGATGGTCCATTTGTCAGTGGCGCACTCCCGGTTGATAGATCACAAGACTTCCAAAGCACTTCAAGCAGTCCTCAGGATGAAGGTGAACAGGTCACTGCTCGTCAACTTCATCATAGCACGTCCGCGCGACAGAGCCATACGACTCCTCGCCAATCAGTCGAAGCCGGAACTGAAGAGAAGTCCCAGGAGCGGAGAAAGTCAAGCTCTCGTTTCGGATTCGGTGTTTTCCGTAACATGAAAGACAAGAATGATGCAAAGAAGGCAAAGAAGGCCGAGGAGAAGGGCAAGGGCAAAGAGAAGATGGAGCATGATCCGATTAATGAGCCACTTAGCTTTGAGCTTATTCCACTCAGCAAGTTGCTCGAGCAAGCTTCCAACAATTTCGCTACTCTTAAATCCGTCCATGCTAAGATTAACGAAGAAACTGCATGCTGTGGAGGTATCGCCCCGCCAGTTGATTTCGCCAAACTCGAGACTCGCATCAATGGTTTCCATACGTAGGTCTTCCACTAGTCGATCTGATTTTTTCCTATTTCAACTATCAAGATCAAACCTCTAACTCGATTTCACAGCTTCTACGAAATGTACCTCAAGGAATACGTCGAATCAGGCGAAGCAGCAAAGGATCATTGAGACGCTATGCGCGCCTCCCGCGATGCCGGCATGGAGGACTATATGGATCCAGAGGTCTACGAAGTCCATCTGGTTGCGATCAAGGCAAAGCTTCAGAGTTCCAGGCTTCGTTACAAAAGCGTGTGAAGGATTTTGCTATGGTTGCAAAGAACGTCAGCAAGAATCACAAGACTGCACATGCTATGGCTGAGGCTGCTTGCAAAGCTGGCCATGACGACGTCAATGGTTTCGCTCAAGTCTTTGAAAACTAAACCTTAGCTATCTCTAGGGTTTCCGTTTTGCTCTGTTCTCGGCTACGTTACTCTTCTGCAGTTCAATGGATTGCTGGTGGCGGCTGGACTTAATTGTTTGGCTGCACCGATTCCTCTATACTTGTATATGAAGTTTCTCGGCATACCGTACCACGTTGAACTCTTTGTTCTCTTTCCCTGGAGGGATCTTGTTACCGGCTAGTCTTTATTGCTTGGTCATATATCAAATTGCCATAGATTATGGCGATAGGATACTATTTCTTTACCTGTAACACCATCAGATTCTTCGTTCTCGATTATTTCTTTCACCGGGATCCAGGTTGTGAATCCCTAAATATCCGCTGGACTTCATTGATTGGCTGGAATTGGGAGGATCGTTAACCTGCATTGCTAGCTTGCAAGAAGGGTTGGTTCAACTTTTCCCCATCCTTTTCATTCCCTCAGCCTAGAGTGGGTTGGAAATCCTATGATATCCGCTGGTCTTGAGTGATTGGCTGGGTCTGGGAGGACTATTGCCTGTATTACCTGGGATTCGATGCGGGATTTGCTTCTTATAAATTTATGTGTATTGCATTGGGGGTGGTCTGCTGTTTCATGAAAGATCTGTTTAGCAAGGTGTCATGAGGACATAACTTGTCGCAGACATTTTAATGATAGAATGCACCGTTATGGAAATGCAGAATCTTTGCACACATATCGAATGAATTGACTTTTGTGATTTTTGATTGTCCAGGTGACTTGGCTTACAGGACTACGAGATTATTTTCGGGTTTTCGAAACGGAGTGTCTTTTCAACTGTAGGATTCCTACTTCATAATATTATCAGCTTTCCTATCTTGAGAAGATCATGGGTACTTATAAGTACTCCTGAACAAACCAGCCACCGGAGAAAGCCGTGTAGCATAGCAAGCCTCAAAGTTCAAACTGATCGATACCACTCGGCTTCGGCACACGGGTTCGCAACACATATGGCCATCTCTATAAACCAACCGCAATACGGGTATATTTTGGTAAGTAATATTATGATCATCACGTAGAGCTTTGCACAAGACAGTCAGAGGAAGTTGGAGTCTGTGAGATTCTTCGCTTAGTAGATTAGGAGAAGGATCTAAGAAGCATCCCCTTTCTTGTCTTCGTAGTGAACCTAGCGGCTGCTGCCAACAATCAGACTGAGACTGGCTGGAGATAGACCTACTATGCAGCTGCCGTTGAGCCCTTTTTTCTTCAACAATAAATAGATCAGTATACGGATGGGAAGGTCAAGCTCGAGTGTGAACCCTTGGAGTTTCGTTCCTCAGCAAGGACGTAGCGGTGAATCCCTTGGCCAACTACCCACCCTACAGCTGAATGACGGTCTTTATAGAACTCTCCACTCTGCTCCTTTGAACCAGCGCACATTCGACTGGGGAAATTGTATTCAATCAACAATCCGACCTTCGTCACAATTTCCCGTTCTGGGTTATTGGAATTTGAAAGCAACGGAACAGCGGGGTAGAAGACTGCAAAAAGGAGATTGTTATTGTAATCTGCGATCATCTAAAAGAGCAAAGGTAAATATGGCCGAATCGGGCAACCCAGCCGAAATCCTCCACCGAAAAAGGTGCACGGGGATATTTCAAGTGTCTGCGAGACGCGTGAGTTACGTGCATACGGGCTGTTATGGAGTCTTGGTCAAACTTAGCCATGAGACACTAGTATTAAAATTTGGATATTTTTGACATAAGAAGATTAAAGCCAAGGGATTGGCCTGCTCGTTACTCGTCTACGGATGGCGTAGACGAAGATGGTAAAGGAGCTTTACACGCTTTACATCAAGGATGATGGCTGTATCCCCACGGCGTCACCACTATTTTATTTAGCTCTTTGGAAATTGATGCATAAGTTAAACAGCCGAAATCTATGTGATAGATGATGACCAGGTTTGGCTTTCAAGTGAGCTTACATATCGTGAGGAGAGAGTGCCTCCGAGCAGAGTCGTAATCCTCATGTTCCTTTGATAATTCCCAAGGATACCCAACATCAGCTCCGAGCTAGTTCCTTAATATTGCTCTTCTTAGGTCATCAGCTCTTTTCTGAGAATTGGGTAAACCAGCCACACCTGGGACCCAGTGATTTCCTTACTACGCCGTAAGAATGAATCCGCAGCAAGGGCCATCGCTACGAGCCACACGTCATGACACCAGTCGTAGAAGGTTGAGTCTTGCAAGCAGTCAGCACCTTAAGCTAAGAAACAATGCAATAGCCGCAGTTGACCTGTACCGGTGGCTGACCCGGAAGCTTAGAGGTGGCATAGGATGAGATAGGGAACAGGAGTGAGCTCCCTCCTGGATCATTCGTGACCCCTGAAAGTCCAGGGCTCGTTAAAGCCGATGTCACGAATACATTATTCCGAAAGCATTTGTGTATAGCGTAAATTGGTACCGAGTACACGGGCAGCTAATTCGGGCGGCTCTTTTGATTGCTGCAGGGAACTCGCGTCTATTGTTATCCGTGGTTCTGTAAGTGGGACTAGGTGATATTTTGTAACATTTCTCGGAATATCAGGGCCCAAGCAGGTCTGTGGAAACCGGGAGCGTCCTTCATCACTTGTTGGCCACGCAGAACCACCGACTCCAAAATGGCCAACATTCTCGACGTGAGCAGGTAGGAGTAGCGCTGGATACAATTATTGGTACGGCGTACGATTGAGCGAGCCGCTGCATAACTCGAAGTAATTTCCACTGGGATGCATCTCAAGTGTCCACTGTCCAGTGTGCACCGTGCTTGTTTGCCGCACAGCCACGGGTCAAATGGCACTGAAGTTGACTGAAGGATCATCTTCCCCTGCCCTGTCCGCCACGGAGCCCATCATAGCCTGCACCGCTGCACATACGAACAAACGGCCTGACTACCGATGCAGGCGTAGCAGTAGTCGCAGTAGTCGCAGTCTTATAGGGTTTGGCTGGCCCGGAAGCTGCTTTTCGGGGAGGTTTCATCCCATGTCATTTATTACCATCCCACCCATCGCACTTATCGCGCGTATTCTTCCAGTAGCTCTGCTTCAACTAGTGTAGATACACCGTCTATCCTCCTCGATTTCACTTCCTTTTCCCCTTTACCGATACCATCGCCAAACCGTGCATCTTGCTACTAACAAACGACCAACAACTAAATACCAGCAACATCTTCTGATAGTCACTAGACTGACTGTCTTGTTTTGATTTCTATATTGCCATGCTGATGAGTATGACGCCCTGGGAACAGCCGCGATTTCCACCAAGAACGTCTTCACGGTGGGCAACTCCGGGAATCTTTGTGAACGTGGAGTTTGGGGTATCTGTCAGACCAGAAGACCGAACACATGTAGCATCGTTGAAATACGCTTCAAAGAAGATGGAGACCAAGTTGAACGAGGAGAGAATTAGACAGCAATACGAAGACGGACTGTTCCTTTCGCAAGAGCAACAAGAGCATGACCTCTCAAGACATCCCACTATCTTAATGCCAGCAAGAGGCAACCAAGAGATCCAAGAGCGCCTTTATGATCAACAAGATCTCGCTGAGCGCCAACGGAGGCTGGGAGTTTCAATGAGAGAACAGCACCAACGAGGCACTTCAGCTCCCCCAACTCTTACGGATAGGACTCAACCCGTCAGCCCTATCAGCCCTATGAGCCCTGTCAGTCCTATGTTTGTGAGTCCTGTTCAACATACTTCAAGCATGCCCGTGGACTTTGGACTTGATATGCCTTATAACGAAATAACCTTCCAAAGGAGTGTCCCCATGGAAAGCATGCTGGAGCCGGAAATGCCTGTATCCCAAGACCATCGTAGTTCCCAACGGCCGCAGATCAATCGCGCCAGAATCAACCAGGAACTTCCACCATCGCCCTCTCAATTTCGTCTCGGAGAAGACGACTTACCTTGGTCTGTGCCTCCATGGTATCGTGCGCCAGAGCCTGGGTTTTCAAGTCCTCCAGCTCCAAGCATGCAACCAGAACCCAGAAGATTAGATGATCCTCAGCGTGTGAGAGATCTAGAGACTTTGCATCAGGCCATGATGACTGTGGATAGTCTAAGTGCTGAGGGTTGGAACGATCCATCATGGCAAGGTTTTGGAGAGATGCCGAGTGGTCCGCGCAGTCTTGGATGGGCTGTTGCTTCAACTTCAAGTGACTCACTGCGTCCAACATTATCGTCTCCTGGACCACCCCCTTATGTTGTTAGTCAGTGGGAACAGAGACATACACGCGGTCGTTATCGGCCGCGAAGTGCCGGGAATGTGTGAATTGTACACTAGGTTTCATGGCAAGGACTCGACGAAATATCATGACCATCCTGAGGGAACTCTATAGTATCCTATGGAGAAGCAACCACTCGGCATTAAAATGAAAGCGATGTGTTCTTCTCCTATGCAGAAACGAATTTCATAATCACGACTTTCGCGAAGCTACAAAGCTATGATACAGCACCCATACTCAATAATCACACTTTCAATATAAGGATGCAGAGATGGAGCGGAACGGAAATCAGTTAGGCTGCAGAGATCCAGTGAAGCGTGGTATTGTTCTACAGGAGTGTCTGATATAGGAGCAATACTAGACGATATGGAGGATCGAGGATGGAGCACAAACACTCCAATTATTCCAAGTGCTACTACTCACGAGAATGGGGCGCACATAAGGATTCCCAAATAATGTATAACGATTATGTTCGTGGTTGTCAGAACGCTCTAAGAATAGGATAATACAATATTCAGAAGATCAAAATAATGCACTTCATGGCCTCAGCCTTAGATTGTAATTTACAGTGTGTTTTCTGTCCAAAACTCGCTAGACACTTTTCCACTTGGACTTTACGTTCGAGAGCGAGTTGTGAGTATATTGGTTTCTTTCCTCACTTTTGAAGTAAAATTATAAAATCGAACAATACACAAACCCTCAAACAAACAAATGCACATCGAAGAAAGACTCATTCAGTCCCCAGATCAAACACTTTCGTCCTAAATAGGCAATCTCTCCGTGTTACTAATCCCAATCTTGTGAAACCCACCCCTTTTCCCAAACAGATCTTCCAAAGGTTTTCAAACGCGCCCTCCCAAGTTGAATTGAAACGTTACCACTCGGCGGTATCTGGTTTCAAAGCTCCTTGTTCCCAATATCCGGCCACCGCTGACAGTGCAACGTCAAGCGGCTGTGGCGCCGGTCATTGCGGTCATAACAGTCATCATGATCTCCCAGGGAAATTTCCAACTACCCGATCTCGTAAGGAATCGAAACGCGGGGTTCGTAGATTTATTAGTGGGCTGTCGACCCCTTGTCGGTTCATCGCTTCTTTGGGTGGAGATGCGAGGATGCTTCCACGAACTGATATCTCGAACCAATTGCCAGCACTGCCACCGCAACTGGTCACAGCTAATAGGCCGGTATTTGTATGCCAGTCTGTTGGTTTACGGCTTGTCGAGGGCTCGAGGGGGGGTTGAGGGCAAGCTCAGCCTCTTGGGTAAAACTCAAGAGATTGCAGAGTCGTTACCCGCGGTGATCGATCGGCCCTTCTATATATATAAATCGCTTGTTTTACTCTTTGACACCTTTGTGACAACGGCGGTGAGATTGTTGTGATTTGGCGAATGGGATGAATGTAGCAAATGCTGAGTTGGCGCTTGTACCATTCCAGCTTTGGATAGTATGGCTGTTGGTTCTAAATTCCACAACAATGAACAGTGATTGCCATTCTTAAATCATTGCTTTGTGCGCTATGGTATGTTTCATGGGCACCAAGGAGGATTGGCCCAAGCTCAGCGAGATACGAACTGTACCTACAACATTGATACATTAAAATGCACTCGAATAGCCCTCTATCTTGCTAATATTAGGTCTTTGCACAACTTTATTCAGAGACTTGGAAAGTTTGATATGATGTGAGCAGGCTTCTAGGTTGAGCTTCTACCAACCAGTCTTACAAGCGCTTTCCATTCCGCTTAGAATCTTGAATTGATCTCTGGAGAGAGCTCATTATTTTGCTAAGGACGAGTATATTTGAGGTAACTATTTCATATTTTGTCTACTCACATCCGAGTTCTATATTGTGATATATTTGCATAATTGAAAGTAGAAGTAACCTATGTGTGAGATCATCTTGCGTTGACTTATTCAGTTTAACATCATGAGCTTTGATCCACTTGTTCTTCCACGTTGTTTTGAGCGTATGAAAGAGAGATGTTCAAGAGTTATAGAAGAAGTGTAAATAAGAATATCTATTCGTGTAAATACCAGGAGTGGTAGTTATACCAGCTTTGATCAGTTCAATCGATGTAAACATGACGTGAAGTAATTACCTTTCAAGTTGATAATCCGTTATCACATATCAAGGAGCTTCTAGTGGGTGGTCACTATGATTTGGTAACTATTCACGATCCTTCATAACGCCCGTTCTGAAACTTAATTGAGCCACTCCACCAGAATCGACAACTACTTTCTCAAACATACTGGCAATGTTTTAGTGTCTCATTATAAAATATAACGCGATGGATCATTTAGTTATATGTAAAATAAGTAAAAATTAAAAGCAAATAGAATCATAAATGGTATGATCACGTCTAGAAACAAAATGAAGTTTATTCTACATAGAGACGCGTGTTGTTAGTTGCACACTGATATCTTTACATCTACCCCTTCTGATACGGATAGAAGAATACTTACCGAGGCATCACAACCTTCTCAGTATCAATGCAATTAAATTGCCAGCACTTTCGCGTTTGATCTCATGTTGAATAGCTAACAAGTTTGCTGCAGGATCAGCCAAAGATGTTTACAGTTGCCGACGTCTTACTATTCCCTATAAGCTCTATCAAGCAATGATGATAAATTATTCGATATTGGTAAAGAAAATATCCCCTCCTCTGTAGAGTGGGGCTCGGCACGTACTCTGAATAGTTTGACTTGAGTTCTTAGGTAAATAAAAGGTAAGTTGTTTCAATCATTTTTTCTTTACCTATCACCAATACTCCAAAATGGCAGACAACACGCCCACGCTCCATCATTTAAATGTAAGTCCCTCTATCCTGCAACTATTCCCTACTAACTTAACCTACCTAGAATTCACAATCCCAGAGGATATTGTGGCTACTAGAAGAACTAGGTATCGAATACAACCTCGTTCTACATGAAAGGACCTCTTCAACCGATCCCAAACGTCCATTTCTGTCTCCTCCGGCCCTTCTTGCGGTAGGACCTTATGGACAGGCTCCTATCCTTATCACAGGGCCGGCCGACGGAAATCGATATATTACCGAATCCAGCGCCATTGCTACATATTTGATCCGCAAGTTCGATATAGAAGACAAATTCGGGCTAAAAGACGGGGATTGGATTCGTGATGAGGTGTTGACATCACTTACCGCCGTCTTAGGCAGAAGTACGTCAGAGATATTGATGGTTGAATTCGGATACATCAAAGGTAACAAGATCAATCCTTTGGATGGAATGTTGCTCCGGAAAACCTTACGTCATGTGGAGAGAGAGCTCGAGAAAGGCCCGTCGGGAGGCTTCTTCATGGGCAAAAGTCCAGGCAGGGCTGATATATTGCTTGAGTTTCCATTGAGTATGATACAACATCGGAGTTATGTCAATCTAGCAACCGAGTTTCCTGCTCTAGATAAATGGTTGAAGCTAGTTTATGAGCGGCCGGCTTTCAAAACGAGTTTGGATAAGGGAAACGGGTACGACTTAAACACATTTCCTAAATTTGGCAGGGAAGTAAAGTTGTGAATATAGAAATTATTTACCTGTAATATAGTCTCCACGCTGGTGGGTTACTAGCATTGTATAATTATTTTAAACGTCAGGCACGATATAATTTGCGCAAAGAATATTCACAGAGTATCTCGACTCGTCATGTTATGGTAACCTCTCTTCAATCGTCCAATCATACGTAACTACCAACAAAGCTGTGCCAGCCTCCTCACGACTACTTTTTCTCTCCTTGAAAACGGCAAATTAAGTCAGATTCTGCTCTACAATTTAATCATCCATAGCCAAAATATATTTCTAGAGCTCATCGGGTGGCGTTCTGAAGCCTGTCCAGGAATTAATTCTTCCTAGGTAGAGCCAAAGAGGAAATAGGAGATTCATGTAGGCAGAAGACTTGGCATCTCGCCAAGTTTACGCATGCCGAAGGAGTCACTCCGCTCGTGGTCATCCTAAATGAAACCCAAGAGGTGATATATAAACTATCATACTCTTGCTCACTCTTTTATTTTTAATTGCAAAGATACATCGAAACCTCATCTTTATCTTTATCTTATTCAAAGCGGATATACGCTGCGCAGCTGGAAACTCGACAAGATGGGATATGAAATCAATCATGATATTCTCTTACAGTCAGAGTCAAAATCACTAGCCTTGTATCTATGTGAGCTACTTCAACACCATGATGAGCATGAGATCTCTCGCTATTTGTTTTCTGCCGTAGAAAACGAGTCTTTACCTCCCTCAACATTTTCAATATGGATAAATATCTCAACCTCCACATCGACGCTACTTAGAGCTCTTGAACAGGACTTCTCTATCCACATTCGGTATGCGGCCATGAAGCGCTTTAAGAAACTAGTCCGTCAAAGAGACTGGATACAAGTGTGGAATGGGTTGGGAGGAACTTTAGGAATTCTTAAATTACTTTCCCAGTTCTCGGTTAAGGAAGTCCAAAGATTTATATCGTGTCTTCCTCGGCAGCTCGACCGTCCAGAAAATGCTGAACAAAGAGGGGAAATGACCGAACTTCTGCAAGGACTTCTTCCATCAATCTATCCTAGTTCGCCATTCAAGACCTCTGATGAGCGGCCTCTAACCAGCATTTATTCTATGCTTGTCCCTGGATGTACCTCTGAGTTTGTGGATGGTGTGCTTCAAGAAGAGAAGAGCCCTCTTCTCGATGGCCGCAACAAGACTGGCATTATAAGTGGCCATTATAAACTGCTAAGACGGCATTGTCTTAACATTGTCAATCAGATCCCCAGCTATCCTGCACACGTCAACAAGTACCTAGACTCTCTTTTCACAACTTCACCTCCATTACCAAGTCAGTTACCTAGATTCTCCGAATCCATGCTCTTCTCTCTAGATATTCTACGAAAGCTTGTTGCTCGACCTGGTCTCCAAATTCCTGGCAAAAGCATTCTGATACACATCATAGAGCCTCTTATTCGAAGAGTGCAGAAAAAGCGTTTACCTTGGGGTGATGTCGAGGAGGTAATGGATCTAGTAATCAAGTATCTTGATACCCATCCAGAGGAAGGCACCCACCTTACCTTCAACACTGGTAGCTTCATATACTTCAGTATGTTATTCTGGATAAGGTGTGACCCCTCAAACAGACCAAAATTCGAAGGCTATCTCGTCTCTGCTCTTTGCAATGCTCCTCATGACCGGCACAGGATTTTAAGAGACGTTAGGAAGATTCTAAAGAAGGCTCCGCGCGCGCTTCGTTATCGACTTCTTCGCATTGTCTTTCTACACTGCCCAAAGATAATGGCTGATATTAATTCACCAGAAGGTCTGCTAGATGGCGAAGGGTGGCCATGTGAAGTATTTTTCGATGTCGAACGCAATGAAGCAATAGAACTACTTCAGCGATTACGGAATGTAAACAAGACAGATAATTTTATCCGGCAATCATCTGATTTCGCCGAGCTCAGTATCCTAATATCAGACTCCTCTCAGACATCATCCTTTTACACAAGCAGTGTTCTACTTCTCGTAATGCTAGAACAAGGCAAGCCAGGATCTTTTGAACGCTCAACACGTAAGTCTATGTTAATGTTCACCAGGCCAAGACTAATTTTTTATAGTACTGGTAGACCAAAAAAAGAATACGGCAGCCAAATCGAGAGCCCAGGAAGATCGAGCCTTTCACGCTAAGTTTGCCTTGCTGCTCGCGGCTGCCAGTGGGTCAATAGCTCTTTACGGTGAGACCTTACTCTGGTGTCGCCGCTGGGTCAGAGATCCTGTAAGTCTCCAGTATCGGTGCATTTAGGACGGAAGCTAACAGTAATTTTAGTTAACGGCGAAGACAATTTTCGCACACCGAAATATTAATAATAAAGAAGCTATCGAATTACTCTCTGGCTGGCCCAATGTTGCTGTTGAACACCAGCCCGTTACCCTAGTAGATGTTAAGAACAAGGTAATTGAAGCCAACAAGGTGATATTTGCAGTGTTTGAGACAGTCTGCCTGGCCTTAAAAGAACCATCGTTTCAACTCTCAGATTGGGAAGGATGTTTGCAACTTATGTATCACGTTATAAATCAGCGAATGAGCCCATGTGGAGAGCTTCAAAAGCAGCTCCAAAATTTCAACGAACAAGAAATTTATGAAGCGGTATGGAGTGACACGTTGGATTTGGCTCTACGCGTCGAAAAACTTAGCCTAGAGCCAGGGTATGAATCTCTCAGCCATATTAAACCGCCATCGCCATTTCTGGCCTCGAAGATATCTCCAGCATCTTATCGTTTTATTGATGATCTTGCAATTGGTAGAGATGCACTATGGCGCCAGTATCGTGTCTCAAAACATCCCACAGTTACAGTGCTGCCACGATGCATGCCTCAAGGTCTACCAATCCAATGCCTGACTCTTTCGAAAGACCTTGCCGTAGAAGAGGCAACAGGTTTAACCCCGTTCATACATTCACGAGCAATATCTATCATATTCCAGAGTCTTGAATCCGCTTCAACTCTGGTATCGAAGGAGAAGAAAACGATGGCTGCGATCGGCTCATTTTTTGATAGTTTTGAATCCGCTCTACAAATATTCGTCCTCCAGGGATCGGCATCTGAAATGAAAAGTAGGTTTTCGCGTGCGTGGACACAGGCTCTCGAAAACTTGAGCTACCGTATGGCACCCGATGAAGCCTACCGGACATGGAGAGTTATATTCCAGTCAGCTCTTCCCCAGATTGATATTCCCCGCATCGATCCTCCTCAATGCAATGCATACCCAAAACTACCATATAGTTATGAAAACTTCGAATGGAACCCAGCAGAGGCTTACAAGACGTCACCCGCTATTGAGTCAAGACTCTTGGAGCCACAAATATATTTAGACTGCTCAATTGGTACATCACCAGCAACTCAATGTGGGAACAAATTTAATGCACTGCCCCTAAGAACAACAGGGTTCGAGCCTGACACCTTCAATATATGGTCTACGATGAGACTTTCGAAAACAGAATTGGAATTTCCCGCTATACGGGAAGGTCTTATTATATCCGCACTCCTTTATATAGATAGTCAAACACACGATGGAGGCCGGTTGCTAAACGAGCCATTCCCATCTACGTCTAATATTCGATATCCCGCTCTTTGGCTGGACATGGAGTTCATGGAGCTTGATGGACTTGGATTGACTCAGGCCATAGCATTATTTGAGGATAAACGTATATTGTCCGCAGTACCACCAACTTTGCTCTTGAAGCTTGCAAGCGCAGTCATCACGGATTCGGCAAGGTTGGCGTCAAAAGACCCGATTTCACATGGAACAAATTTGGACGGGAAAATATGCAAAATCATATCCCTGTTAACGAGAAGTGATCGTCCAAATTTAGCGATAGACTTGGTGCTGGATCTCATCATTGAATATCCAGACGCAAGCTCATGGCACCGCCAGCTTCTGTCGAATAGGTTTTTGAAAAGACTGCCTGCCGAGCAGTGTCAGGATATACTCAGCAGGTTCTCGAGCCGTGTACAGAACAAGATGCGTGAACAGGCGAACCCACATAAAGCACCTGACAGCAATGTTCTCGCGGCTGCACCTATTGAGTCCAAGTCGTCATATGTCAAAATCACTACTATCAAGTATCTTGCACAGCTTATGAAAGGTGCATCGTTTGTCTCTCCCAAATTCTCAGCCAATATTCTTCTTGAACTCTTACACTCATCGACCCAAATTGATGTTCGAGTAGCAGTGGTTAGGAGCCTGCTTGAGATGCTTGATGGCTGCAGTATTGACTCCGGAAAATCCTTGGGAGACAAAATCATCTCTGCTCTTGAGACTTTGATTCCTGTTGCTGGTGGACTAGATGAAAGACGTGGGCTTCAGACAGAGGACTGGGAACTAGCTGCACGGGAACAAAGACTCCCTAAAGTATTTGAAGAATATACTTTTTTTAGCGGGTCCTCCCATCCTATACTTCCTATCGCTGAAGCACTGATAGAGAAGAGATTCGGCTTATACGAGAAACATTGGAAAGTACAGAGAGTTGAAAGGCTGATTATTCCTATCATCGAGCATTCAATCAAAACTAATGGAAAATGGGTCGAAATATTCGCCGCAAAGTATGGGTTGGATCTGGCCGCTCTGCAACTTCCTATCGTTCCGGTCCAGCCTACGCTACTACAACATGTTATCCATCGCTATATTGAACTTGTCCCAGCACCATTGCTAGACTTGTATCATCACTTTTTCCTTTTCAATATTTCACGGCCGCAAGTGCTAACTGCGCTGACGAAGAAGCTTGAAGGGCCAGAGTATCGCGACCTTCGAGAGACGAAACATTGGCTGTCAATGTTTGGCGAATCTCCTTTCACAGACTCGAATATGCCCTTTGGATATCTCTCCATCTTATCACAAGTGAAACGGGGTGGAGGACTTTCTACTAATCCAAATTACATCACCATGTCGCAATTAGAGAACATTGCTTTCTCTCAAGCTCAAGCCATCCTATTCTATCCTGATCCATCTCAGTTTGAAGTCTTCATGTCACCACTTCGAGCTGCGTCAATCGACGATTATTCGAGTTCTCAGTCAGCCAAGGCACTCATAAGACGAATCAAAGACGTTATTGACTCACTACGCACCCATACCTGGCAACTCGACTATAATCGCAGTCCTGCAGTCCTTCCTAAGACCCTAAAATATCAAATCTGGCTGTTGCCATATCCTGCAAGGGAAACATGCGAGCCTGGGGAAAGTCAGAGAACCGCGGACGCTATTAGTCAATTATTGGACGACGTCTTAACCTCGGAAGAGCTTTATCACCATAACCTAGCAGAATTTGACGGTACTGTCCAGGCCACGCCAACCGTGCGGCGTGTTGAAGTCGCTTGCGCACTTGGCCAACTTAAGCAACCTATGCAAAAATTAGATCTTCTAAGGGTAGAGATTGCTTCTAGGTTCTTGTTTTCATCTGTTCTGCCGGATGATATAAGCGTTATAAATGCTGCTAAGAAACTGGTGGATGGCTGGAAGGTTAGTGAAATTGAGTGGGTTAGGGACATAGGATATCGTTGTCTGGTGAAAAGCAATTTTAAGAATAGCACGGCTCAGAAGTGGGTTGAGATATTCATTGGAAACAAGGAGGATGGAACGTAAGCAATAAACTAGAACGTGCTTCTAGCTCGTTGAACTGCAGAGTGATAAATAGTTGCATTGTTAAGTCAAAGAGACACTGTAATACAGAACAAAGAGCTGCGAAGACTCCTTCACCTTTAGCGTCTCTAGGTCTTCCATTCAAGTTTCGAGAAGTGCCTCTTGTTAGATGATAACTCTTATTTCGGGGGAACATCCTTTGTATATGTCTAGCAATGTTCTGCACATCCGATACCTCCTATACTCATCCATTAAATCTTCCAAGTCCATAACCGATGGGAAGGTATTCCGTTGCTTTTCTGGAATGGCTAAAGCTGGATATTGCCCTAAAAGTCGATTAGTCCAAAAAAGTTCAAGAACAGGATTGATGAGGAGGGGTTGAGCTCAAAGATGCGAGATATTATATAAATATTACCGACTGACTCGTAATGCACGGATTAGGAAGTTGGATAAGAGGATCTAGAAATTCTGAACAACCTTATTTTAACTCGATAGCCAAGTAGTTGACTGCTTCTAGACTGTTTGCGGAGAGCTTGTGTAATTATATGAGAACTCGCTGAATAAGATTTCATTTTTTAGATAAGTAACCGCATTGAATCATGATCTTAAGCATCTGACAATAAACGCCACATATAACCCGACGAACCCAACTCCATAGCAACATTGCATATCGTTACATCTAATCCGATCGTTTCGGGGCATCAGCTTCAGCATCACTGCTAGCACTCGGAGTCTTTGCTCCAATGCTATCCGTTCCTGTTGCACGCTCATCCTCGTCCCACGCATCCTCAACATTCTCATCCCAATTGTCAACTTCTTCATCAAGTGTAGGTGCTGACGCAGCGGTTATGCCAGAATCCTGGGCACCCACTCCATCGCCCAATTCTAAATCGTGTTCGTCGCTACCGGGCACAGCTTGATAGTGCTTGGCCAGTCGTTTCCTCTCCAGCATCCGCGAATGATACCAGCTGCTTAAAGCCAAGCCTCCTAGAGAACCGACAATGTTGGATGCAATGTCGTAGAAGTCGAAAGTGCGGCCATTTGGAAGAAAGCCCTGGAGGACTTCGGATCCAACTCCAAGCACACCAGTGCAAACGAGGAGAGTCAGGTTGAGATTGCGCCTGCGCGAAGTATCGAGTATCCAGTAGAAACAGGTGGTGAGGACAAAAAACGTAATGAAGTGGAGTACTTTGTCGTTGACAACTGCATCAACTTGCAGAGCTGAGAGGCCGGCATAACCTGCTAGAAGACAGAGGAAGAAGAAAGCTCCTAGAAGACGGAAGATTAATTGTGGCCATGCAAGACGGGAAAAGAGAGCAACGCACCCGCGAAGGGTAGTCTTATGCGCATAGCTGCAGCTTGTAAGATGGTCGGTTATGAATTCATCACCGGGAACCGGTATCAATATGTGTCGACTCGAAGACTGGCTGACTACAGTTCCCTGCCCGTTGAGCTTTGGAGCTGATGAAGCTTGTCCGTCCAGATCACGTGAAGCTTGGCATGTATATACATAGATGATGGGATGAGGAGAAGTACGTGACGGACCAGATTCATACAGCTGGGGGTATAGGAATTAAGCAGCACCTTGTAAATTTGAATCTGAAAAAACTAAACTGATTGTGAACTCTGAGAAACTAAGTATTTGTGATAATATTCGTAAAGCCTAATTGGAACAACTTCTCTGTAAGAATTACAGTGTCGTGGTCCACTACCCTCTACTCGTGCTGGCAGCGTCTCTACCCAAGTCGCCAATTCTGAACGTCCGCCTATCGCGCAACCAAAACTGACCCAACTTCAGCATCACGACCTGCCGCCCAAACCATCATAAATCGCCCAAATCTGCCGGCAGAAAGTCCTCCAATGCAGGACATTCATTAAGAATTAATTTGAGGACGCGAAGACGCCTTGAAAAGGCTCAGTGGTTTGTCGCAACCAGCGCCGTTCCGCGCTTGAACGTGCATGGGAGGGGATTATGTCTCGACAGTCTGCATCCACAACTTCCATCGGACAACCATCATGGCTTCCTCCATCGCATCTCGCCCACGCCAGCAAAGCCTTTCATCATAAAGATAAGACCCCAACGCGATCGCAGACTCCTAATACCTTCGTGCCCAGTCCCGATGCCACAATGGCTGTACCGTCCACCGTACCAGCCTCAGATGGAGACAATCCAGAGGACGAAGGACATAGGGGCGCATTCAAGGATCTATATCTGGATGATGAAGACTATCTTGGAGATGTATGCGGTGACCGTGTGGCAGATGTGCACGTTTCTGGAGATGTCGCTCCTGCGGAAACGGATCAATTGGCGGCCAACAACCTCGATATTGTAGAGCCCCCAAAAGAGGACCGTCCCAAGAAGGCTGCTCGGGCAATTGACGAGGACAATTATGATGATGATGATGAAGAGGAAGAGGAAGATGATGCGCTCCCAACGCCCTCTAAACGAACAACAACAAATGCATTATTATCCCCGTCCAAATCAGGGAGCTCACCAGTTTCCTCGAATAAGTCACCACCCAAACAGACCGAGCAGGCCAAAGAAGATGGATTGCAAGATGCACCAAAATCATCCGAAGATGCGAGGAAGCAACTGGAGAAGGCCAAAAGAGCCACGGAGGAGGCCGCTAAACGAACTTTCCATACCTTGTTCTATACATTAGAAAATGATCGGACTGCAATGCTCGAGCAGCAGAGACTGGAAGAGTCCGAGCAGCAAATAAATGCAGAGGTAGACCGAGCAGGAAATCCTAGCAATGGCCAACCGACTGGCGAACAACATGGATCGTTAAGCCAGGCTAATCTTGGCGCATCAAGCCTCACATTGAAGCATCTTATCGCTCGTATTGACATGAAGCGAAATCAAGTACAAGCATCAGATGCTGAATTGCGCACCCTGATGAACGAAGTACGGAAAAATAGGAGCAAGTACGCAAGCGAGGAGTTCGTCAATCAAGAAGAACTCTATGAAGCTGTTGATAAAGTTCTGAGTGAACTCAAAGCTATGACGGAGTATTCCGCTCCTTTTCTCGGTCGAGTCAATAAGCGGGAGGCTCCTGATTATTATAACAGTAAGTTCAGAAGCTCTTAGATGTTTGGGCTAGCTAACATGTCAAAGTAATTAAGCAACCAATGGACCTCGGTACTATGTCCAAGAAGCTGAAGACTCATGTCTACAAATCAAAAGCCGAGTTTACACACGATCTGGATCTTATTTGGGCTAATTGCCTTAAATACAATGGGGATCTTAACCATCCCTTACGTCGTAATGCAATTTCCATGAGAAAGGAGGCAGATAAGCTTGTCCCATTGATTCCAGATCTCGTGATCCGGCCTCGTGCTGAGGTTGAGGCTGAAGAGCGCCGGAAACAGAACGGCGGGGAGGATGATGCTGGTGACGATAGCGACGACGAACCAATCATGTCATCCAGAGGCCGTAAGACTGGCGCTAAAAAATCAACCAAAGCCAGGAAGACTGCTACAGGTCGGGAAGAAGGGACTCCTGGAGTTGATGTGAAGCCAACTTTACAGCTGAACGGTATCCTTGGTGCCGCTCATGAAGGCTCCGATGCTGGAATTGACAGCAATGGCTTCGCAACGCCTCCTATTGGTGCTCCAGGATCAATTACACCAAGCGGCCTCCACGGTAATCTGGGTAGCCAAGCCGATGGGATGGACCTTGATGGACCGTCTCTCAATGGCATTACGCTCGGCCAGTCAATTGCTGATGATCTTCGTGAAGATGAAGAATATAAGATCTGGAAGCAGGTAACGAAGAAAGGCCGGGCACTAGTCGTTAAAGAACGAACTAGGCTTTTCAAGGGAGAAAAGATGAACATGGATGAGTTTGCAACCCTACGGAGCAAAGCTGGTATGAGGCGCTTCCTTCGCCAACAAAAAAGTGCTCAGGAGACATCGCGAACAGATCTTAGCGGAGAGGTGAATACACAGGAAACCTTAGCAGAAGGTATGGAAGTTGAGGAGGAACGCGTTCTTCCTGATTACTACGATCCTGTATCTGCTATACCAGAAATTCCAGCCAGACTCCAATGGGTCGAGGATGCCGATGGTCAAGTCCTGGACAAGCAAGAGGAATGTCTTCGAATGGTACCAAAAGGTCTTTTCACTGCACCGAAGAGTGAGCTGAGCAACAAGTTCGAGGCAAACATGAGGCAGGTACAGGAAACGAGGAAGCTGTGTTCGAAAATCAGCGTTATCAAACAGATGCAATTGCAGGCTCAAGTATGTCTCTGAAAAACGTGACCATTCTCTTTACTGACATGCACATAGATGTACAACAACCAGTTTCCGAAGTACGAGCCTCAGCCGTTCGTAGAAGCTGATATCGAACCGCACGTAACATCTGATGACGGGCCAATAATGGCTACCTGGGTTTGTAAAGCTGCCTTATCTAGGACTGTGGGAAAGATATGTTACCATGCTGGATTTGAGGAGTTGCAGCCCTCTGCATTAGATGTTCTTACCGACATCGCCGGCGACTTCTTCGGTAAATTGGCTCGCTCCTTCAATATCTACCGCGAAGCGCCGAAAGTACCCGCAATCGGCGCTGTGGATGGTGTTAAGTTTCAGGAGCGCTTCACGAATGAAGAAGTTGCCCTGCATGCCTTGAACGAAAACGGGTGCGATGTTGAGGCTCTTGAAAGCTACGTCAAGGATGACATTGATCGTATGGGTGGGAAATTGGGAGTTATGCACGAACGCATGAAGGCACATCTTGCCGATCTCCTGCGTCCTGCGTTAGCAGATGCTGGGCCTGATGGTTCAGGAGCTTTCAACGACGGTAGTGAGCAATTCGTTGGTGGAGACTTCGCTGAGGAACTCGGTGAAGACTTCTTCGGCTTCAAGGCCCTTGGCTTGGACAGCGAATTCGGCATGTCAAGTCTATCTGTGCCACTGCACCTCATCAATACTCGACTTCACAACACTTACTCCGGTCCTGTTACTACTGTAGTCACCACTGAAATCTTTCCACCTCTTCCTCCTCTGGAACCAGTTACTATCGAGATTGCTAAAGAGCAGATTGGGCTGGTTCGCAAGTTCTTTTTGGACAAGCTACACGCAAATGATGACGAAGCCCTCCTGGACGATATAGACTTATCTGGGAAGCAGAAGCAGGCAAAGCCTCGACTAGGCCCCACAGGAAAAATCACTAGTCCGCGCAAGCGTCCTATGAAAGAACTCACTGGCAACGCCAAAAAGAAGAAGAAGCTCGATAATGGCACCGCGATGGACACATCAACAGGTACAAAGAGCGGTACTATTATTGGTACTCCTCCCAAGCCCATCACTCCTGCAAAGAAGAAGCTATTGCAGAACGGAGGGTCGGGTATGGAACGGGCCGAGAGCAGCCAGGGCAACGCATCACAAACAGAGAAAGATGATGTGGGAATGATCAGTCCAGAGAGCATCGACCGATGAGCATAAGCGGTCGGCATTAAAGACACACTACCGGAGGTAGATATTCCTACTATTAGGAACGCAATCACAGTTGCCGATGGCAAGGATGGACGGAGTAAATATGGGCAGGTTTCCTTTAAATGCGAGCGACTCTTTAAACATGTGTACTAAGATTTGAGAAGTGGCGTTTGGGAGAGGCATAGGTATATCGCATTTGCACTGGTAGGACAGGACCGGAGAGGCGTGCAGGCTTGTCAGGCTGGATACCGAACGGAGAACTTTTGATTGTACTTTATATTATGAGACTGTAGGACACATTGTCCTCGGTACGCGAAATCCAAAAAGCATACAGAATATGAGTTGGTATCTTGTGATATTGTGCATAATGGCGCAGGCTGAGCGTTTATGTGTTCCAATGTTCCCCGAAGCGTTTGCTCTTTCGTATTACTTCATTGTAGGTAATGAGTAGACATCATATTGACTTGGGCTGGCCAACAAATTTCAATGGAGTCAGTTTCTCGTTTTAGCAATAGCTCTTGAAACAGTAAATGCGGTACAGACCAGGTAGACGCAAAGCGTTATGCGTCGTTTTCCCTTGACTCTTAGCAGGAATACTGTAATTGTATCGTGCGCTAAAGGTCATGTCCATCTACAGGAAATCTGAAAATGTGGATACCATGTATGCCTCGCCAGATTAGTCGGTGTTCAAGGTACAGAGCTTGAATGGGTATTAATCTCAGAGTTGAAGCATATGGTTTTGCGTGTTCTTCCTTTCGGAACTCAGCATTTAAGTTACGCAAAATCTTTCGAATCACTTGGCCGGTCCTCGCTGGCTGGTAGCTCTCCCACGTAGTAGGTGCATTGCGTAGGTAGCTGCGCGACAGTTGATGGGATGTTGTGAATCAAAGGCATGTCATAGTGATGCATAGCTGAGGCGAAACGATCACAAGAATAAAGTAGAGGGGTCAAACATATGCATTGTAAAATAAAACTATCTTGCTGCCTTGATCTTAACTAAGCGTGTACATTTAATCAAATTCTACCCTCTTTCAAGTACCCCGAACCAAACACCCTTGAAACACTTGTATTCGCAGGAGCTGGCTGTAGGTGTACACTTTACTGCTCCCGATGCCTCAAAGGAGATGTCGGTCGCAGTCGCTCTTATCGAAGGTGAAACTAAATCAGAACTGGTAAGTTAGCACTAGCACCAAGAATAACATTTCTTTTAGAAGATAATCTTGGGTTGTCCATCATACATCCAAGGAAGGTTGCATACGCTCATCGCTGTCTAAAAAGGTTCTTGCGACAACTTGCGAGGAAACTGCGAATAGTGTGGTATATTTAATCACGCGGAACTCGGAATAGCTTGTAAAGAAATGCGCGACGGCTTACCTGTAATGCCCTGAAGGAGGAGTGTGGTATCGAACGCCAGTGCCTGCGAAGAAAAGGGATTTCTCGATTTCTCGAGGTCAGTTGGCAGCGGAAGAGTAAAGGTTGAAGATGATTGAAGTGCAAGAGAATCAGAAGAAAATTCTGTGGCTTAAGTACCTGGCCCCACCAACAGCTTTTTAGCGTTTGTGGGTCACGAGCTAGCTCACCTTCAAGCCTCAGGCACAATGATCACGTGATACTCTCTTGATTGGCCTTTCTTACGAAATTTGAGATTAAGCGAAGTTATGTATCTCATGGGTAACGGTACATGTGGTATTATGTTAAGTATATTTAGGAATATATTTTAATAAGCCCATCGTTATTCTTCGCCAAGAAATCCAAATTGCACTGCCTTTTAAGGAGATGATACTGAGATAATACTAAGTTGAATCATTGGGAGACGAATTTAATTAGAGGTCTGGAAGCAACCTAGGAGATATCTGATAACAGCTGTTTCAAATGAATGTCCTCATGCCATTAAGTATCCAACTTAATCTCCGAAGCTTCGCCAGAACTAAAACTTCAATACTAGCCGTCCTTTCAAGTGTGGATCCATATACATTTCCAGAAGCTTCGGAGCTTCATCCAAGCTCACAGTCGTGATAAAAGAACGAATTCCAAATTTGTCGACAACCCGCATCATCTCCTCCACTGGGGCTCTGGTAGCAATTAAGGCACCCTTCACAACTTTTTCCTGAAACACCACATCGAAAGTGTCGAACTCAATTGGCTTCGTTGGTAGCCCAATATTGACGACCACACCTCGAGGTCTCAAGATCTGAGTGCTCCATTTGATAGCCGCGAGATCGTCCGTACAGATTATCACTCCCGCAAGGCCACCTTTTCCAGCCCAGGAGTTGATTTTGGAGGTCGCTTCGCTATCGGTAAAATCAACGACAAGGTCAGCTTTGAGAGTGAGTTCTTGAGCGAGTTCTAGTCCCTCGGAACGATCATCAACTGCGACAACGCGATACCCAAGAGCCTTAGCAAACTGAACTCCAAGGGAGCCCAATCCACCAATTCCTATAATTCCAATGGGCTCAGAAGTCGGGATTTCTGCTGCTTCAATACCACCCCACACAGTAGCCTTTCATCACCAGTGTCAAATCAGTGTAAAATAGTAGCCTTGGGGCAATCGAGACTTACACCTGCGCACATCAACGGAGCAGCTTGCTCAAACTCCAGCCCCTCAGGCAACAAAAGTGTAGACTCTGGATCACTAACCATATACTCCCCCATTGCCCCATCGTTCACCAAACCCTTCATCTCCTTTTTCTCGCAATATTTGATATCATCAAACGTCTTGCACATCAGACATTCATGACATTGATGCTGGAAGCCAAGGGCTCCTACGTGCTGACCGACTTTCCATTTTCCGCTTTTAGCGGCTTGCGGACCGATGGCAACGATTGTGCCAACAGGTTCGTGGGAAGGAATAAGGGGCAGTGGAGATTTGTAGACGCCTTCGTGGACTTGATAGTCGGTATGGCAAAACCCTGCTGCTCCAATTTTGATCAGAAGATCATTTGGCCCCATTTCGGGGGTAGGGACATTGTTGATTTCGTATTTTGTACCGAACTAATGTAAATTCAGCTTGCCATCTTACTAGTATATGTGAAGGATGGTTATACTTTGACAAGCTGTACAGCTCTCATAGATTTAGGGATCGAAGGCGTCATGATGGAAGCTTAGAATTGGAGAAGTCTTAATTGCTTTTTGGAGTATGTCCTGATGAGAGTTTGCGAGCCCTTTCGCAAAGAGGTGATTGCACGAGTCTTAAGTATTAAGCCATTGTAGTGTGTGAATCAGTAGTAATGAGTTTGTGAGGTCATAACGCAGTAATTACTGAGTGCTTGACCATCATGCCCGGCATGCATGAAGTGAAATTCTTGAATTCGGGGATAAGATGTTTGTACATAAAAGACACAGAGTCTAGCAAGTTTGACCAGACACAGAAAGCTTCCAGCATCAAGTAGTACATATAATCATGAACCATTGGACGCACAGTAGAATGCCTTGAGATGAATAAGCTAATTCCCCGCAGGCCAAGATTACCGATGATCAAGCTGTTATATTCGACAATCTGAAAACAAATTCGCTGAGTGAATGAAGGCCGTCACTTGATATTAAAAGCAGTAGGAGCTTCAAGGCTTACAATGCAGCGACAGGTTGCACAAGGATCATAGTCAGCAAGCCAAGAGACGTCAGCCCTTGACAGAACTACCATCGAACCTAATACATCTAATTCAGTAGCTGTTGGATTGAGACTGGGAGCCGCAAGTCACAATGTCAAACAAGGTGTAAAAGGAGCTCTACACCAAATGACACCTCAAAGCACCTTCCAGCTTGGGATGCAGCTGAGAGTGAAGAGACGGTGCGAAAATTGGTGCTAAACACCCGGTTTTTGAACAATACTACATCAGTGAATTTTCTTTGGATTAAGTGGTGGCTTAAGCTTAAATATGATGATGCACAATGATCCCATTGCTTAGTGACAAATCTATGTCGCATTACCTCCGTGTCTTGGCACTTTGGATCCTATGGTGATATATGCCGGCATGGATTAAACCCGAAGCCATGAATTGAAAGATATCTGACGACTCTCGGATTTTGGAGACGGGTGCAGAACGATGTAGCTTTGCACGTACTCTTCTCATTTGTAGTACACGGCTACTTGGTTGTCAATGTGATTTCACAACCGTTCCTCTGTGCTATGAGTTATATACGTTGATGTCTGGAACGTTTTGAACTCTATACCCACGAATTGAAATACAAGCCGTAGATTCTTGGATGTATATACGCCTTAACAGATAGGGTTTTTTTCAAATCCAGTATCAATACCACTCACTCTAGCATCTTCGTATGAATGGACAAGTATTCATTGGGACGGCGCAAGATCAACCACAGGCTTGTAGTATTTTCAACAGTACTGAGATTTATAATACAAAGAGCAGCACATATCGAAGACCGTGTGGGTGTTTGTCCCTTATCAGAATTTGGATGTGTAGATGACTAGAGAGCAGCCTTCCATATACCTAATCTGTCTGGACTGAACCCGACCCATTCTTTTTCACTGTATTTACTGCCTGGCGCAGCAAGCTTACCTTCAAAGCTCTTCTCCTCCTGGCTCAGCTGCTCAATAATATCTTTTGCGTACAAGAACCATACTTTGCCTGCCTCGGCGTGAGCTGGATCCATCTCCGCTCCCTCGAAGGCTGATCTCAATGACCAGATTGCGTATAGAGAATAGTCAAAGGCCGGTATGGAAGATGAGAGGGAGGTAAGACGTGCTACAAAGGCATTCAGGTTGGTCCATTGCTCCGAAGTAAAGTCATTACGTGAGCCCGAACCCGGTGCTATCTTCTCATTAGATACCAAGAACACCGAGGATTAGTCTTACACGTAGGACTTACTCCGATTCCACGCTGACCTTACGGTCGGCCCAAAAAGAGGCAGGCCCTCAAACACCTTCACCTTCTCTCCCCATATCACTGAATTGGTGGGGTATTTATCAGACAGATTTTCCTTCTGCACAGCACATAATATCTCTACCAATGGCTGTTGTGATCCATGTGGTAGTTGTGCAGCGACATCAATGATACTATTCCAAGCAGCATCTAACGAGTCCTCCAGAGTGGTCTCTTTGAGCTCCCCCGCTATTGCCTGCGAGACTGTCTGCGTGAAGGCTTTGGCAGCATGAACGGGGTCGGCTTTAGAATCAAGAGCTGCGTTCAAGGACTCTCGTTCTTGGGAAGATTTATGCGACATTCTGACAGCTCTAAGTTGTCTACTCGCAGAGATACGTGGGAAGAAACGCAGTGAATTGGAATTATTGACGCTTGTTGCTACCCCTCTTCGTGGGCTGGGGCACCACGTTCTCTGGCTCCGTATTCTCCAGCAAACCCTCATACAGTACCGATGATGGCGGGGGACTCCGACATTCTATCACCAATTCCCATGTCGATCCATCTTCGTGCAAATGTGGTTGGTGATGGGAGGTTGTTGATATGTTACGGACTTCCTTTCTGGTCCATCGTGCCGTCCCCTGCCAAGCAGCCCCGTCTCTACCGACGATCTACATCGCGGCCTCTCCTCCAACCTTATTCGCACGCAGCGGATAAACATCACACCTTCATCTGCCGGTGACCCTGCTACGATCAGTATCAATGCTCCGCATGTCTTTATTACCTTCCAGTTATAGGCATGGGATTCGTCACTAAACCCTTGACAATGCACACAGTCCGCAAGCTTATAATCTGGAGTAAGATGCAAATGCTACCAGCCAGGTTGGTGCATTTTGACGCCCATCCTCCACAGTATCTGGTCTAGCATACTATTGGCGGCTCAGATTCTTTATGTATGAAGGGACCTAATAAACCTGCATGCTTATCGCGCGGCGTTCACTCCGAAACAAGAACCGTGCTTGTTAATCCTGTGTTTAGAATAAGTCGGCGTGCACTTACTAGAGGTTGTACGATTGTAGTGGAAGAAAAGTATATTATGCCTCTGTTAGCCCTCTTTCGAGCTGTAGGTCGGCCAAGTATCCCACGAACAGTCTCAAGTCAAAGACTCTGTTAGATCATTCTGCTCCGTTCCTTCTTCAAGATGTTCAACCCACTTACCCTCCTACCTTTCCTCCTTCTCCTTACACCTTCCTCTGGTATTCCCATCGAGAAGCGTGCTGGCCAGACCTGTGGCTCCGTAGTCTACACTGCTGCTCAGGTCAACGCCGCCTCCACCAAAGCATACTCTCTTTACAAGGCTGGCACCACTCTTGGAAGCAACTCTTACCCACACACCTTCAACAACAACGAAGGCTTCAGCTTTGCTGTTGCGGGCCCATATCAGGAATTTCCTATTTTACCAAGTGGTGTCTACACTGGTGGTACGTCCTCCACATCTAATTTCTTGTTAGCTTGGGTACGTGAAGTCTTACTGGATAATATAGGGAGTCCAGGAGCTGATCGTGTTGTTATCAACACTTCGGGCAAGCAAGCTGGTGGTATTACACACACCGGGGCTAGTGGGAACAACTTTGTCAAATGCAAGTAGAGCTTCTCTGCACAAGGATTTTGGGTCTGAGAACCTGAGTTGGGAATGTATGCCGGGAGCTGAATTCTTTTGTATATACTTTGTAAGCAAGGGTGAGGAGTGTTTTGAAGCCTATGAGAGCCTTGAGTTGTGGCTATTCAGAGATACCAGGAGTACAGAGTACATCCATTACTATATAGGCGTCAATCTAGGAATTATCAATGGCTTTTAATTTCACGATTACATATTCCCGCGACACTAAATTGTATTGCATCATAAACCAAAACTTACTTGTAATCGAGTCTGATCATTGCAGATATCAACCTCCTGTTAAACTTAGCATCAGGTTTAGTTTATCTTACCACCCATCTTTTAGCAGTTTTGACAGGATCCAAATCTTTGCATCAGATTATGTACCAAACCTTAGTCCGCCCACTCCAATCGTACCTGAGACCTGAAACATATGTTTGATATTAGCAAGATATACCTGTCTTATACCACAAGCTATTAAAGGTAGTTTACTTTATTTTTCCAGCCCCTCCAGTTCGTCAATCGAGAGTCCGCAGGCTACAGTTCCCAGGATTTCACACCCTTGATTTTAGCGAGGGTCGCCAGGCTCAAACTGACCATTTCCCTCTCCGCTACGACTTGCAAATTTGGAAACTTAACCGACTTACCAATAAACTTGGTAGTCAGTAATAGATTAATTGTGCTCATATAGGTGCTTGACCGTATACCTGGGAGATACCTGATGATTACATTCTGTCAGGGTATATGGCCCTGCTTAGATGCAAAAGAGCCATAGACCAGGTGGTAGTCGAAATTAATCTCTATCTTTCACATCTTTACCCGTCACTCAGCAGCTTTATGAGAGGTTGAGCTGATGATAACTCAACCTGGGAAGATTAAATTGAGAAGCTCAACTAATAAACAAGACTTGACTTGCGGCCTGAGGCATGAAAAGGCGATGCACACACTTGGGGCACTTTCAGTCTAGCTCAGGGGCTTTAGCGAACCTTTGTGGCTTGTCACTGTGAGTAGTACACGTTATTATTGTGTGACACCTGTAAGACTATGCGAAACAGCAAGATCAGTATATCTCTATTCATAGAAAGAAACTTGACAATATCAGTGCTACATACCAATTATGCTTATCTAGCTCTCGCCACATCGTTGACTCCATCGATCGATACACCACATACCTGAAAACATAATTTCTAAGAAAACTGCATTGGAGAGCTAGTTTTTTTCTTAGAACATATTCTTATCCAGAGAAGTGCCATGTATTGATTTCCAAGTAATATGATAATAACTGGTTATGGTCATTTCTAAGTAAAGATAAGATAGCTTGTGAAAATCTCGAGTTAGGAAAAGTCGAGTGGGGAAATGTCAATCCATTTCTGAGACTACATTTATAATGAGAATATTATATCATAACTATCCGCTAAGATGCATATTGAGTGTAGTAACCATCGCTAACCGGACTATTCCCTCGAAACGATCAAGTTTACTGAACAGGAGAAAATTTTCGTACACGAGGCACCAGAAAACATTTTAAGGACTTTCTAGAGGACCAAAGAATATCAGTCACTGTTCCTATCATGCGTCATAGAGTTAGGCACTTACTGATAGATCACTTGAAGTTATGTCTGGAGCTTCACCAAACCCGGCAGTCCAGCTAACGAAAATGATTGAAAAACACCTCGTCATTATCGATAGCAGCGAAATCCAGAACCAAGAACCCTACTTATATAAACTAGAAGCGAACGAGATGCTGCGGTTGTTACTTAAATCGTATCAATATTCGTGCCTGGAGGGCGCATCAACAGCGATGTTCAAAGTCACTTCTTGCCAGTTTTGCGACGACTAGACTTGCGATTGGTTGATTTGTCTTCCGTCTCAGGGTCGTTTTCGATCTCTTCAGAGGTTGGAGTTGCGGGTGTGGGAGTGGCTCGTAACTTGGAAGCTGCACGTTTCTTGGCTGGTTCTTGTTTGAGAGCATTGCTCAACTTCCGCTTTCGTGATTTTTGAGTTTCGGATGATGTTGCTTGACTAGTAGACGTGGGTTTGGCAAAATCGCTTGGAGAGTTTCCCACCAGGTCATCCTCACGACTAGAGGCAGAGATGAGAGGTGTAGTTTCTTGACCAGGGCAAGCAGCATCGGAAATACCGTCAAGTAATTCTGTTCGAGATTTTGTAGTCTCCAAAGATTGTTGGTTGTTGGGATCAGGTTGAGAAGAGCTTTCAACTTCTGGTGCTGCCGATGAAATTCTATCTGTGGCCGAAACATTTAGGTAGGGGCTAGGATGATCACCTTGAGTATCTTTGTCAGCTATGGACCTATGGCAAAGAGGATTATGGGCCATAGTACTGCCAGCTCCGAAATTGGGAATGGTTGCAGGGATAACATGAGCATGTGCATCATCAATATCCATGGCGTTGTCGTCTTCAGTTACAGGAGCGGCTTTAGTGGATAGTATGGACCAGGCTGGAAACTGAGCACCTCCGAAAGTATGGTTCTGGTTCTGATTGCTGCTAGCAAGTATAATGGGTGTATTTGAAGGCAAACAATGGCGTGTGGTGATACTGATAGGACGTTGAGTGTCTCCAGTGCCAGGAGACTTAGGGGAGTCACAATCAAGCACAACAGCCTTTTCTCGGGTTGCACACTCTCGTTGGGCAAGCTTCAGTTTCTCCAATGCGGCTTCATCCTTCTTACTCACGTTTTCTCCAGGGTCATATATTGGCATCCAGCTCTTCAGTAGGTTGAAGAGGTTTCCGATCTCGTTAGTGAGTGTTTCCGCCCATATTTCCTCCAGGAGAGTTGATCTTGCATGGAGAACCTGAAAATCTTTAAGCAGAACCATGCGACTAGAGCGCTCCATCTCAAGCCATTTGACCTTGTCGCAATTCTTCAGGTAGTATTGGAAAGCGTTGATTGCTTTGAAGCCCGTGTTAAGATTGGAACCAGGATTAGGAAGGCTTGGTATGTGACTGAAATTGAAGTGTGCCATATCTCACTTAGATAAAAGTATGATAGAGGCAGAAGGTATCTTCTGAGTTAGGGAACAATGAGTTTGGGGTTTCGGAGTTCTGAAAAGAAAATATAATTGTTTTGAAATCGTCCGAGATTCTGTCACGATCTTGAAATTGACAATTCACACAAACAAGGCTGTAATCCTGAATATATCAACCCGAAAGAGTGCAAGCGTGGTTCCTAGAGGGACGCTAATTTGCAATACCGCCAGGACTAGTAGCTTAACAAGGTTACCTAATATATAAAATTTATCAGCATAAAACCTAGTATTTTCCTTTCTGGGTTTGAAACAAGATGAGCTACTGCTTGTTACGTGACATGGGCCATCCTGATGCGTACTCAGCTAATTTAGTGAGCAATCAAATAATGATTCTTTCTTTAAAGATCCACGCGGTTAGATATGAGCAGCAGGGATCTTTCTATGAAGCAATACAGCGAGTCAAACTGTCTCATGCACAGAAGTATGCACGAAAATATTCACAATGATTCTTACCACGAATCATGTAACCAAGAAACATATGTTAATTGATTTTGTTAAAGTATGATGTTTGTTTATGTCACTGAGTAGCTCCAGCTTTAAAGTCACATCATGCGAGAAAATGCGCTCTCAAGGTGTGCGAAACCTGTAATTGTGACATCCCAGAGTTCTCCACCATATTCTCCCCTCCCATCTCAGACTCCGCCCAAGCATTGTAATGCTGGTGTAAAGGCATTGTTGGAAGAACGTCTTTACCTCCTAACTTGGTACCAACACCTCGAGAGTCTCGTCTTGTTGTTTCAGCATAATCGCAATAGGCTTCAGGGATTCTTATGTTGCTCTGCGCGTATTCAGTATCTTCGTTGTGTGCCACCGGTACAACAGGCTTGTGATAAGTCTGGAAAATTTCATTAGAAGCTTTCTTGCTACAATTCAACTTTGTTCCAAACTTACCTCAACTTCAGTGTCTCCACCCTGAAACGAGTCTTTGCCCGCTACATGCTCCATGTCATAGTAACGTTGCAAGTGATCTATTTGATACTCAAGTACCCTCGCAGCATGCAACAGCTCATCATTCCCATTAATCACACACACGCCGAGTCTCTCTGAAAGACTACCACTAATGAATTCTCCAACAATCCTGCCCAGTACTCGGTCCTGTCGAGCGCGATGGACTAGCTCGCGGACCGTGGTTTGCTGCACGATGTTCAAGCTAATCAAGATCGTCAGAGGGATGGTGTGGCTTCCGCTCGGACCGTCGAGCTCATGAAAACGAGCTCCGATAGCGAGGGCGAAGTGAGCTACCGTTGATGCTCTGCGGAGGTTGAAACCCTCTAGAACTCTCTGGGATTCAGTCTGGAAAGCCATGATGAGGTTGCCTGTCTCCTTGTATTTTCCTGCAGTCAGGTCAGTTTTGGTCTTTGAATTGTGCTGGAAGGATGGACAGACTGTTTTAGGACACAGATTGTAGTAGCAGCCTCCAGTAAATCCATTCACTGTTGTATAAAGCAGAAGCGTTGGTGTGCAAGCAATCTTATCTTTACCTTCTCCTTGAAATTCACTAGCTAAGCTACTTAAATGTGAATTGGGAAAATTGGGATACCCAATACTATATAACAAGTCTCGCACCAAACAAGAAAATAGAAGCTGTGGTAGCAAAGTTCTATACTACTTGGTTTTACAGTTACACATTTGGTTCGCAGTCGTGGTGTCACGTGATCAAATGCATTTAATGCTTTGTGGATATTCTTCCCTGTGTATCTTGTTCATATAGACTGATCAGGTATGTTCTAAATCTTGAAATCAAAATCGATAAACTCAGATAGATTCTTTCATATATTGAATGGGCCAAAGCTAAGAAGCCCAACAGTCATAGAAAAGGGGCTCGGCTAATAATTTGTCCCACTCTTTGGGTTCAGAGGCTAAGACACACCATGGACATCATGGCATGTTTTAGTCAGAAAAATACTATAGAATTACTGTAAAACTTCGTTTTAACTGTTACTCCAATTTACGTGCTACTATCCAACTGATGACCTTCACTTTTCTAACCCTTACGAATAAGTACCTGGGGAGGCTAGACACGTCAATTTGCATTTTGGAGCAGAGAGATTTGGTGAGGTAACCATTTGAATATTCCTACAAGAGCATTTTTAAGTAAGATGAGAAGGTTACTCATCCTAACTTCTATTATTCCCAATCTTCTGAGTTGTACAAGAAAACCAAATTATCCACTAATGCTGTATACCAAGTATACTTCTCAAGTCGACTTCGGCGCTAAGCCAAAGGGCATCGCTATTGGAATCATCAACAAGGTTGGTTCCTGAGACGGCTGTGTCACAAAACAACCCACCAATTATGTCAAACCCATGAGGCTTCTAGTAATCAGAAAGTTCTTCGGCATCATATACATAGCCATCGCTCGTATAGCCAGTCGGACTCATACCATCACCAAAACTCTCACCTAGTTTAGCACCAAGGTCTTCTACACTCTCCTCATCACTCTCCATAACTAAAGATACATTTTCTGCAACTTTACGCTTTGTGCTGCGCTTCGTGGGTTTATCAGCTGGATTTGTTGTAGGTAAGCGTTGATCTGGATCAATCATCTCCTCATCATCGGAGTACTCTTCGTCGTCTACAGATCTATGCCTGATAGTAGCACCGTTGTTCTTCTTTTTATCACGAACATCGTTTCTTAAATTCATCAACATTGTCTTTAATTCGGGCCACTTCTTTGAAATACCAAGCAGCGAATTAGCAGTACGCCAAGGTGTAAGACGATCCCGATCCATGAGTCCATCGCCCTTAGCTCTTCCATCAGCTACGAAACGAGATCCAGTACGCTGAATACGATTATAGTAGCGGGCATTGTAGGTGTTTGCGAGACGGTTCCAGAGTGGTTCATTTTTGCCCCGTAGAGCGCGTTCTTGGAGATGAGTCTCGACAGCCTCCAGAACGGCAACTTTTTCGGACTCAAGCCAGTAATGGCGGGTCTTACGCTTCCGATCAAATTGACGTCGGTGAATCTGCTCACGCCACGCATTCAATTTCTTAATATTCTCCTTCGAGTTCCAGTCCATACGATGGGGATATCGGTAGAACGCGCCCGCTCCCTTTACTAGTTGCGGGGTGCCTCTCTTGTGAATCACTTTTCTGGTGTCGTACTGGATAACAAGCTTCGTTGGATCTCGACTACCAACCACAGCTGGGCTGCGGTCAAGACCTCCAGATGGCTCAACTGGAAGCTCACCGCGTCTCTTTCCTCTGTTCTTTTCGGTTGGCTCTGCGTCTACTAATGTGCTAATCAGCCCAGTGGGACCTGTTGTAGATCGGCGTGATACACTGTTCTGCTCGCGAGTGCGGAACGTGGGAACAAAAGGAGATCGAAGGCCGACTGAAGGAATAGGTAGATTCTGTTGTCCGTGACTAGCATCTACTGGTGGCACCAATACAGATTTTTCGATTGTGCTGAGTACTAGCGCTGTCTGTTGAGGTGAGGATGCCAGTTCATCAGCATTAGTCTTAGGTGTAACTTGTGTAGGGGGGTTATTTTTATTACTCAAGCTTACTGGTGGACCAACAGTGCCATCATCTTGGCTGCCATCTGGAGTAATATCATAAGAGGCATTTGGCTTGAAACTTGCTTCACGGAAATCTAGGGTGGGAGCATATCCAAGCGTGAGCTGTTCTCGGAACAAATCCGTTTGACCATCTGCTTTCGTTGAGCCATTGTGCGAAGTTGAACTTGGACTTCCAGGGGCACGAGGAAGTTCTCGTTGACCAGAGCATCTGGAGCTGTAAGCGGAGCCAGAAGAACTGCGTCTGCGGCTGTAAGGTGGGAATGGCGTATGGTATTCCTGTCTTTGGTCAAAGCCAAATGCTAATTTACTGGATGATGTAGCTCTCGAGCAGCTATATGGGCGAGTTTGCTGTTGCTGACCTGGTTGATAGTTTGTTGTGTATGATAATGGTCGGCTCAAACTAAATGGTTCTTGGGGAGTGACAGGTAGTTGCATTTGCTCATAGCTCCCAACAGGCTGTTGTCGTTCGCTGAAACCAGCATTGGTCATGTTTGCAGGAGTCTGCAAGACAGAGTTAGTTATTGGCTTGGAGTAGTGGGGATTTTTTCTCTCATAACGTACGCTAGCTGTTTCCCTGATTTGTATATCTAGGACTTCGATAGCACCCCTGATTCGTTCATCGGGCCAAGTAAAGTGTCGACCCTCCTTAAGGCCAACAACGTTATTCATAAAGGTTATAAAGTACTTCTGAAAATGCTGATCCGTGCCACGCAAACCCTGGGCCAGATTTCGAACTGTGTCTATCTGGTCACCGGTCAATGGCTTAGGTGTAAGGCCGATATAAGAATTCTGATCGTCTGATAGTTCAACAAGGATGCTAGTGACAAGATGGATCGACTCTTGAACATCTCGAAGATTGAAGCCGCTGAACAAACGCGATTTCTCGATCGACATGACTAAGGTAACAAATTTAGCAGTTTTCCAGTCTCGTCTTTTAGTCTACCAGGAGCAAATAATTTAAGAAAGTTGGTCGAGGATATGGAAATGGACGAAGTGGACGAAGCAAGGGGAGATGAAAATCGTAAAGAGACGTGCAACTTTAATCCCAAGGAGCTGCGTCTCGACGAGAGGCTTTAGTAGATGCCAGTAGAGAGCTTACTTGTTGGTAGCCAGAGGTGGATACAGGTATAGAGAGCCAAGTTTCTATAAATCTCGCAGTGTGGTACTTAGATATCTCAAAACTCGGGAAGTTAAACGAAGAAGGAGGCTTTTTGATCTTTAGCAAAGCAAATTCGTCGTCAAGTATTTATGAATGCAGAGAGATGTTGGGTGTGCCGAGCTATTGTTATATTAGAATACAGCTAGAATCCCTACCCTTGTTCACAATATAGTGGCTAGCGTGTTTATTCACAAAATCCAAACTCTATTCTTGGCGCTACCCTAGTGGTTGTTGCCTTATGGAATATTACACCAGCAGAAATCCAACTGAGATTATTCAATGCAGTCCCAAGTGCTAATGAGAGCGTCATTGATGTGGTTGAATGATTTGGTATAAAGGCGGTAAACACAACCATTATTGATTTACCGAAATGATTCAATGTGCTTCGGATCGAGCCTGATAATGAGCAAGGATAGGAACGAAGAAGTCAGTTGTTCAAGTAGAGCATAACAAACCAAGAATCATATGAGGCCAAGACTTCTTGAGCCTAGTTATTTTCTCTCCTTACCATTTCTTTAAGACCATCTTCGGCGCTGATGTGGCAGCTATGCCATTTTATAAAGTGATAAATTACGGCAATGGTGAATAGAATACTATTTCTCGAGTAGAACCCGGTAGAATTAATGGCTAAATGCTCTTATAAAACACGCACATGTCAAGTAGAGAAGAGGGATAATCCGTCACCTATGACACTTTACCAAAAGGGTTCAATAAGTTATCCGAAGATACGGAATTCCACATGAGGGCAAAGTTCGAACACAATATAGAACTCACATGATGGCTACCTAGTGTCATTATCGGCGTGTTTTGGGTATATTAAACCTTCTAACAAGCCCCTATGTTTGACACTCTTCTGTTTAATTTTGTAATAAGTCATTCCTCCTGGGTATCATAAGTTTCTCATAAATCTTCAAACACAAATTCTCACCTCAGTAATCCGCCCAGATCTCTCTCCATACCACTAACCCTCTCTTCTAGCTCCTTTTTCTTCTTCTCAAGATCTCGAATCTCCTCCTCCTCTCTCGCAAGATCCTCGTCCGTGACTACCTCTTCGAAGCCCTCCCCATCATCTTCCTCCCCGTCCTCGCCACCACTCCAAGTCCCTCCGCCGTTCATGCGTCCAAATTCCCTCTCTAATCGCTCTACCTTCGTCTCGTAGTGATTCAAACCTCCCTTAATCTCCCTATACCTCCTCCTCAACGCTTCAATCCTTGCCGGCACCCCAGCCATGCTATACACACTATTGAGTTTCTCTGCGCCTCTCAGCAACACCTCAAGATCAACTTCAGCCTTTCCCTCTGTCCTCCTAACCTCTTGATGTAGTTCAGCTCCTAGAACCGCAGCAACAGCAGTATTCCGTCTTGGAACTCTTTGCCCCGGAGTTATGCCTGCTGTGACTTCACCACCAGCAACGTTGAACACTGTCTGGCGTCGTTTGGACTCAGGTTGAGGATATGGCGCTGTGGCTGTAGGTAAAGGGGCGGGAGGTGGAACGGAAAAGAGAGCTCGTTCATGAGGCTCGGTATCTCGGATAAGAGAGGTGATGTCGGGGGTAGATAGCATGGCATTTGTGAAGATTTTGGGGGGTGGAAAGCTGGGTTAGGATGTCAGTAGGTGGTTTTGGAGGGGTAGCTTGAAGATGCTTGTAACTTGGGCATTTACGGAAGAGTTGCTATTGATTCTGCAGAGAACGAGATTTGCTCGAGGTGGCGGGCTAAAAGTGCCATTATTCTGGAGGTGGTAATGGTGCAATTGGTAAAATTTAGTTGTGTTGTGATGTTAATACTGACTTGGAACTGACTGAAGACGGGTGACGCGTTTTTGGACCGCGACCAATGTCTTGGAGGATCACCAAATAGCTTTTGGATGGATTATCTTGAAGCCTGAAAACCCAGGCACTCACAAGGAGGACTAGTAACACCAGTTTATCTAGTCCTGTCTGATGTTTTCATCTACGGTATACTTATGCTTCCTTCACCAACGCCACTCTTGGGCTTTATTTCTCAGTGGAAATGAATGTATCTTTCAAGTCGGCTATTCGAGTGGTTGTAAGGACAGCGCATCACATGACCAGCAACGATGCTTGCCATGCCATCATACAATACATGAATATTTTCGTCATGGCTGGATGGCCACCGCTTCTCTCCTTGACAATCTGCTCCAGGAGACCGCTCACACGCGCGCGTTCTGTTGTCCATACAATTGCATGCTCTCTTTCAGGTGTGGGTGCCAACGCATCGATCTCTCTTCTAATTATATCAGACAATCTCGGGATCAAGATTGATTTGCTGCGTAGGTAGTCAAAAGCAACGTGCGTTACCGTCAGCATTTTGGATTCTTCCTCTCAAAATTTAACACAGCGCGTCTGTGGTTTCCGTCAGCTTCTCTCTCTTCACGCGCCACCCATGGCATTCCGCTTGTTCTCCAGTTGGGAGTGAGCGCGAAAAAGAGTGGAAGTCAGCTTCCTGGCATCCCCATAGCTGCCCAACATTAAGGCAAGGGGAAAGAAGAGCCCGACAGCACTGAACAGCCTGAACTGCCAATCCGGTTGGAGGGATCTGGTAGAGCTCATCCTACTACCCCAGAATAAGCAAGAGAAAGCACAAGCAAACCAGACCTGCAGACTGAAGCAATCCCGAAAGCCCCGCCTGCAGAGTGGTTGAGAAAAAAAAAAGTGCAACTTCAGGCCAGTCCGGCGAACATCTACCTACCTATCTTTCTGCTTATATATCTCACCATTCGGAACGGACCGATAGATATCCCCCTTTGACCTCTTCCTGTTCACTTGTCAAGACCTCAATCTGCACTTCCAGTGCTACTTTTTCCGTTTTCCTATTTCTCTTGGCTCGTGCTATTCGGTGGTCCAGACGACAGGCCTCCCTGCATTAACGTGTTGCATCGTGGGATAAGAAGTGCCAGCAGGAAAAAAAAGTATAAGATCCGCACCACTCCCTTTTCAAACATTCACACACAACACAACATCCTAGCCCTTAACGTGCGACCACGCCGGACTTCATCTTACCTTGCTGTTTGCATTGCGAAACAGCCCGATCCCCTTTTCAATCTCGGAACCGCAAAACAAGCGAGTCCATTGCTCACATAGGATTGCACAGGCATTGCCCTGTCCATTGGCTGGCTTCACATTACGGTGCAGACCATCAAGGAGCAACCACGCAACGACGGAGGTCATAACAATACCTGGCACCCCCTTTTAACAAGTCCGTTATATTCCAAAGTTACCCAGTGTTTTTACATCCAGACCTCGAGAACGGCCCGTGTGTACACGATCTCCGTACTACTTATCATGAACTGCAATCCACCTCAACCTCTTCCCTCTCCCACTTGGAGAAGACATCTGCCACGGGCGTTGACGCCGTGACCTTGCTCTATATAGCACAACAACCTAATGCGAACTTCGATTGATGCAGCCATGATGAGGCCAACTACCCCGAACTTCAATTTCGCGCCACCAGCAGGTCCATCATCACCGCCTGCAACTCCTACAACTCTGAAGAAGCAAACCTTCAACTTCTCCAAAAATCGCCGGCAGGGCTTCATACATACTTTCGCAAGACCACTTGATACACACGATGGAACGATCACCCCTACAGGGAATGGCAACACATTCTCCTACAATCCTTCATACAACATTTTCAATCATCTCGATCTGGAACTATCCCCTCGCTCTTCCTCCCATGCCTCGACTGCCGCGACCGATGATGAGGATGATGGGCCTGATAGCCCTCGTCCCCATTCCCCCACCTCTTCTGTTGGTCTCCATCCAACATCACCCGCTTCAAAACCTCGAATTATTACACAGGGAAACTTTACAGTGGAGGAATTTGACCAGGAGGATTACGAGGCCTTTGATTCCGATGCTGAATCAATCCTCCGCCCGCACCAGTACGAGGATGCTGACTCGGAACTTGCTCGCTCGGCACGTGGATCTACTCGGGGCTCTACCAAAGCTGTGTCACCAACCCGGGAGCTGGACCCCAACATTCTGCATAGAATCAGTAAATTAGAATGCAGTGACGACGAGGACAATGATCGTGAAGCATGGCTGGAGAGTCGGCGGGAAATAAGGCGACAGAGAAGACGCAGCTCGGGAGTTTCGAAACGTAGCCATGCCCAGAGTGTAGGAAGTGATACGGATGACGAAGATATACTTCCGAAGATGGAGGGCATCAATGACGTAGGGTCCAGCGCACGCCGTTTGCGAAGAAAGGTTGCTGGGGAGAGAGCAAGTCTGATTTTCGACGATCCTCCATCACGTATTGAGGAATTAGAAGAGCCTGAGAGCTGCGAAGAACTGGTCTGTGTGGAAGAAGATGCCGAGGGACAAGGTGTGGATCGTAATCTGCCCTATTATTTGCAGATGGACGTCGATTCCGACGATGAGTAAAAGAAAAACCATGAATTGATGAATTTACGAAATATGAAATTAGACGGATCTATGACCAAGGGCATATGGGATGGGCAAGGATAGGATAGGTTACCGAGCATTTTTCACAGCAGCATAGCGATTGTTTTTCTTTCAGTACCATCATGGTATCACGAGTCCGCATTGGGTATAGGGATAGATAGATAGTGATTTTGTTATGGAATGAGAGACATCAACTTCTTCACTCCCATATCTGACTACGCTTGTGGCTTCGTTCGGATGGGCCGAGTCATTCTTATTACAGAACTTTCTACTAAATATTAGCCATCGTATTTCATATTGTGACATAGCAACATAGTGTTGACGCGGAGCTTCAAACGTGTTCATACAAATGTATATGACGTTCCTCTCTTCTCACTTCGAACCTTCTTCTCAAATACAGCTTGGTCCATATACAATACTCCATAGACATGTAAAATTACCAAACTACGGCAAACAATCGAATTTCAATTATATGATCGTTGGTTTTGGCAATCAATTCTTCAGTGGGCTTTGTTCAATTGTGTCTTAAATGAAACTCCATCTACAGACCTTAATCAGTGCGAAATCCAGTTCCAACGTAGGCATTCTTGAAAATGAAAGCAAGTGCCATTCAGTTGTAAATTACACAGTGAACAATCACTCATATAGCAATTAGGTGAATGGACTTATAGCGCATCAAGGATATGAACATAAACGTTCACCTATGCCTACTTCACGACTTCTGTCGTGAGATGCATGTGGGGTCAGGTCTAACTGCTTTCGGATAAGGAAGCTCGACCTCACCAAAGTTTGAATTATAGTAACAAAGCATCTTCGACCATCCACCGAGACGGACACTACACTTGAAGGCGCAGTATTTGGAGTATTTCCGCTATCATACTAATCTTTCGCATCTTTACAATAGCTAGAAGGCTGAACCCACCATAATGAACGGTGCCCAGGGCCAGCCCTCTCAAGGGCAACCCCAAGGAGGGCAACCAGGACAACCTCAAACAATGCACCTCTTCAAGCCTGGCAATATGCGAAATCTACCAGAGCCATTTACAGCAGCAGAAAAACAGAAGTGGGAACAAGGGCTGAGTGTATTATGGGGACAGATGGAGAAGTTTGGACCGGAGACGACCCAACATCAAGATGCAAAGCGCAAGCTATTCGAATTCTCAAAGACCTTAGCACAGAAACTACGGGATAATGCGAATCAAAAGAAAGCTCAGGCAAATGCACAAGCGCAAGGTCAAGCTCAAGCTGACCCCGCAGCAAGACCAACTGGCCAAGGTAGTCAACCGCAAGGAGCCGCAGGTACCACTGTCTCAAATCCTGAGCAACAAAGACCGCAGCATTTGCTTAATAACCAGCCAATTCCACAAAAGATCTTAGATCATATGGCAACTATGCAATTCATAGCTCCTCCCGGACAGTCAGACCCTGCAAGTTGGTTAAAGACATTGAAAGATAAATACCAGTCTGCTTTGATGCAGATGGATAAGGCGACCGCGAAAATCAACGCTTTACGGCAAGCGGAGGAGCAGATGAAGTCGGATGGCAAACAGCTCACAGCTGACCATGAGAAGGGATTTAAGGATCAAAGGGCGCATGCTATCAAGAGCCATGGAGAAGCTAAGTCTTGGGTTGATAAACTGCGCGTGCAACAGTCTGAGCTGAGAGAAAAACTCGGCCCTGGGGCAAATGGAAATGGGAATGGGAATGGTGCTGGCACTTCAGGCCCTACTCCAATCAGGCCTCCTTTGAATTTGCAACAACCAGCAAACCCAACATTGCAGAATGCTCAAACCGTGCACGCTGCTATTGAAAATGCTCGAAATCAACAGAACACTGGAGGGCGTGGTCCACAGCCAAACACACCGGTCTCTATGCCCAACCAGAATGGCCCCCAGCAATTACCCCAACACCAAGGAGGGCAGGTACAGGCCATCAAACAGGAAGCCGGTGTTTCTCAGATAAATACACAGGTGCAAGGCAGACCTATGCAAAATAATAACTCTCCACAATCTGCAGTCCCACAATCTGCACATTCTGTTGGGCCTCAATCTGCAACCGCACCTCCCCCGGTCGCAAGAGCCCTAACTCATCCGCAGGCATTGCAAAATGCGGCTCGAACTTATTCCAGCGGGCAGACTTCGGGTACTCCTGGCGTAATGGGGCAGCACCCACACTCTCACGCAGCAGGAACGGGGGCGCCTCGCGAGTCTGGTAACGTGATGACGCATAAAATGCCTATTCCCAAATTTCTTGCAGAAAGCACGCGGCAACCACCACAACCAGTACCAATGGCACCTGCACGACCAACTTTCTCTGGTGGGCCAAACGCTGCCAGCAATGGAGTTATTGGCCAGCCTGCACTTCAAAAAGCCCCTATCTACAGCATGGATGGAGATGTGGACCGCGTACTTAATAAGAAGAAACTCGATGAGCTTGTTAAGCAGGTAACTGGTGGCGGGGAGGGACTCGGCGGTGGAGAAGGTTTGACCCCTGAGGTCGAAGAGGTATGTCTGTTCCCATCTTTCTCGCGACTAGCTTATATAATGGCCCTCATTCATATCTGCTTCTCGAATGAACACTCTACTCTAAATACTTTCTCACAAGAATTCAAACTAACTTTTCCCCAGTCTATCTTGACCGTTGCAGACACTTTTGTCGACCAAGTCCTCCAAGCAGCCTGTAACAATGCCAAGGAACGTGGTTCGACCGTTCTCGAGATTCGTGATATCCAGCTCACTCTCGAACGTGGCTATAACATCCGAATTCCTGGCTATGCCAGTGACGAAATCCGTACCGTTCGTAAGATTCAACCCTCCGCAGCATGGATCAATAAGATGAGTGCGGTTCAAGCGGCAAAGGTCACTGGAGGTAGAGGCGATAACTAACTGTTTTACTTTTGGAGTTCATGGGAGGAAATAAACTAGTTCTTTGGAGTTTGGAGGGCGGATGGTAACAACGGTTTGGGATGTGCATAGGGGAAATATTATTACTTCTTGTACAAAGGGAGCGTTGATTTCTATATGGGGCCTAGGTCTGCTTATTCAAGAAGTTAGTCGATGGCGTACATCATCCTACATAAGCCTTGAAGTAATCCAAATACATTACTCGTTAAGTGGTTCACGTGATACATGGTAATTTATTTATGATGATTGCAATTCCATGGTCATGCACCTTGAGTTGTCACGACCCTAATCGTACAACATAGACATACTTGCTGTCCAAATATGCTCAGCAAACCCACTGTGTAAATTCCGTATCTTCAAATATCTCACACTGAATTATTATATACATTTGCCTCAGGCGTTGAGCTGCAGGTCGATTTAAAAGCGGATCCCAGGCTACCAGGCGTGCGAAACTCTCGGCACTCACGTGTAGTGCTGTACTGTCCAAGCCCAAGCTCGGTTTTGGACATCAACAGCTTCACAGGAACCGTCAACACCAACTCACCCACAACCCCGGACAATCGCTTAATCTAATTTCCATCCAAATCCAGCACTCCCAGCGAGTAGCCTTAGACCACTTGATACCCGTAAGCTTTATCACGGCCGGCACATCGCAATCCCCGGCAAGGCAAGCTCTACGTCACGTCAACGGCGCCTTTGTCACGTCGAACTTGTCGATATGCCCAGCAAGACCCCTCACACGAACGGCACTGACCCGGTTGAGAACGGTATCAATGGTACGAAAGATGTCGAGATGAAAGATGATGCACCAGCGTCGATAAAGGGCGGAAAGGGCAAGAAGGCCAAGGAAGGAGAGGACGAAATGACGGTCGTTGTACCGCCACCTAAAGGTTCCAAACTATCCGCTCCTCCTACGAAGGATGATGATGGCGATGTCGCTATGGATGGCGCAGTAGAGATAACTGGAGAAGATGCTGCTGTTCAGGTTGATCCGGTGACCAAAGCTGTTGCAGGTATGTTCTCAGTCTCTATCTTTTATATATCAAGGCTAATATCTTACTCTTCACTGCAGATATCAAAAGCAACTTCCCACTTTTGGAACGTGCTGTAACTCTTTTTGATGCTAGATTTTCCCTCCGGGCCCTACGCTCGATCTCCTCCATCCGCAAACGCCTTACTCCTGATATTCTCGCACAAGTTATCACCGAAACATATCCATCAACAAGTCCAGCAGCAAAATCTCTACTCCACACTCTTGAAAGAGAACATGCGGTGTTTGGGAAGGCTTCTTCGAGTGATATGGAAATTGATAGCGAAGCTAGACCAAAATCCGCAAAGAAAGAACCAAAGGACGTCATTCCCGAGATTGATATTTTCCTAGGTATACTCACACAAATCTACTTCCTGGATAACAAGAATAGCCACAAGGGTGCTGTGTTCTCTGCACATCTTGCTGAGCGGATACATTCTTTAAACCGACGTACCCTAGACTCCCTCTCTGCCCGCGTGTACTTTTATTACTCTTTGTTCTGCGAGCAGATGGCTCCTTTCGCACCGTCTCCATCTTCTCCGGTTGTATCAATTCGGCCTGCTCTCCTTGCCGCTCTCCGAACGGCTGTCTTACGGAAAGATATCGATACACAATCCACCGTTATTGTCCTCTTGTTAAGAAGTTACCTCGCTACCTCACATATAACTCAGGCAGATCTGCTCATCTCACACACAAAATTCCCCGAAAACGCTTCGAATAACCAGGTGGCTAGATACCTGTACTACTTGGGCCGCATTCGTGCAATTCAATTAAGATACACTGAAGCTCATGAGCATCTGACAGCAGCTTCCCGGAAGGCACCCTCAAGTCCGAGCGCAGCAGGTTTCTCTCAGACTGCTACCAAGCTTCTTCTTGTAGTTGAGCTGTTGATGGGTGATATTCCTGATAGAGCTACATTTCGAGAGGCAAGTCTTGAGCGTGCATTACAGCCATACTTGCTTCTTGTACAGGCAGTCAGGGTTGGATTGTTAGGAGAATTCGAGGCTGCGATTAAGAAGCACAATGACACATTCCGCCGGGACGGTACCTATACCCTTATCCTTCGCCTTAGACAAAATGTTATCAAGACTGGTATTCGTATGATGTCTCTATCCTACTCGCGTATTTCTCTCCGAGACATTTGCATACGTCTGAAATTGGAGAGTGAGGAGTCTGCGGAATACATTGTTGCCAAGGCTATCCGTGATGGTGTCATTGAGGCTTCGTTGGATCGTGAGAGAGGATTCATGAAGAGTAAGGAGGTAGGAGATGTTTACGCTACGCGAGAGCCTGGAGAGGCATTCCATGATCGTATCCGAGCTTGTCTCGTCCTGCATGACGAAAGTGTCAAGGTAAGCCTCAAATCAATCCCTGTGCGTAAACTATGCTAAATATGTTAGGCCATGAGGTTCCCAATGAACCAACACCGACTGGAGCTGAAAAATGCCCAGGAAGCAAGGGAGCGAGAGCGTGAGATGGCAAAGGAGATCCAAGACGGTGATCTGGATGAGGACGACCTTGGAGGTGAGTTCGAGGGCATGTAAGATGGAAGTACTAGGCATCTAGGGTGTATACAAGGGAAGGGTGCATTGATTGGAAAGGGGTTGATGGTTTGGTGGCACTTCACATACTGTTTTGCTACTACACTTATCCTTCGAGGCTTGCGGATGGTATGACAGGTTTGGTCATTCATTTGTAAAGAATCGAGCTGCTACATTAGTTTTTGATGCCATGATCCTGCCAACCTCAAGGTGGTCCAGCCATGCATTCTCATGGGGAGTATTAATTGATAGAGGTTTCTTTGAAATTGGGCCTTTTACAGTGACTCGATCTATGTGGGTCCGTGGGTGATTATTGTGCATTGCCATGGCTAGAGTTATGCTGTTGTGAGAACACTTTCCAAACACAACGATATCACTGAGACTGCACCCACGACTGAAATGCATTATTTCCCCATAATCATCCCATCTAGATTTTCACCAGTTTTTCCATCGAACATTTCTATCTAACTCTATTGCATCCAGCTTGGGTCCAAATACTTATTTTCCCTTAGTCCATATTACATTACTGTACAACAAAATCATCTCATTATATGAATTTCAATCGCGAAAAATGGCACAGCCAAGTTGTAGCCGCGGCATTGTTCCGCACCAGGACGCGACCAACAACTTTCCACCAACAACAACCTCGCTGTGCTTTCAAGACGCCTTATCACTCACGCTAGATCCTAAAACGACAATTGCATTTCTGGCTCTTCCAGAAGCGAGTCTACAAAATACTTGGGGCAAGGGTATAAGATTGAGACTTTATCATACACCGGGCTGGTTCGAGCGGACGGGAAGAGAGACGAGGACATTGCTATCAGGAAGGGGTGACAAGGCTGAGTCAATTGCGTCTGGTGAGACTTCGAGGACTGCCAGGTCTCGATCAAGTGGATCTGAGAGAACCGTGAGGTTTAGGTCGAGGTCTGGAGGATCGGAGAAAAAGGGGTCGGAGAAACTTCAGTCCAGACGGAGGAAAACTACCCCGCCATCACCAGTTAAGAGGGACTTCAGCCGTTTGATTCAGGTTGAGGGCCGGTGGTACGAACAGAAACTCGACGAGTCAGACGTGGAACTTCGAAGGTCCAGAGAGCGGTATTGGGCGAGAAGTAAAAGATTGGCAGTCAAGAAGGAGGACGAACGGCACAACTATTCGAACCTGCCACTAGGAAGGCGACTTCGATTCTCACCTTTGTTAGGATTCGAGGAAATTGGAACAGCAACAGGTGGCGAGGGAAGGGAAAGAGAAAAAGATCTATCTAAAGGCACGATCTGCATATCAACTTTACTCACTGCCATTGATTTGGTCGGGATGCCGTCCATGAATTTTAGCACAATTGGGGCGCGTCGTCGGTCAAGTGTCGCATCTATCACTGCACCATCACATATGAAGACTGTTACAAAAGCAGTAGCAAAAGAAGACGGGAAGAAGGCACTAGATGACAAGATAGCACATGAACGTAACATCAACCAGGTTGTACTTGGCGATACGCTGTTCACCACATGGTATCCTAGTTGGTATCCTAACGAAACCCTTCCAGAAAAGGAGAAGGGGAAGGGAATTGTTGTAGAGACTTTGTATGTTTGTAAATGGTGCTTTGCCTATGGAAAATGTGTTGAGGATTGGGTTCAGCATTGTAAAGTTTGTGAACGGGCGAGTGACGGGCCTCCTGGAAGAAAGATCTACAGCCATGGGGAGAAGGGAATATTGAGTGTTTGGGAGGTGGATGGTGATGCTGAGAAGGTAGCTTCAATTTTCTTGACTAGAAGATCTCTTATGCGTCGGCCGTTGATGCTAATATTTACAGGTATTTTGCCAAAACCTTTCCTTGTTTGCTAAGCTCTTCCTGGATAACAAATCCGTCTATTACGATGTCTCGGGATTTGACTACTTTTTGCTTGTCCATACATCTCCATCTGGTGCACAGCAAATTATCGGCTTCTTTTCCAAAGAAAAAATGTCGTGGGATGCCAACAATCTTGCATGCATTCTAGTCTTCCCACCCTGGCAACGCAAAGGTCTAGGCTCCATGCTAATAGGCATCTCCTATGAAATCAGCCGCCGTGAAGGAATTCTAGGCGGACCCGAGAAACCTATATCAGATCTGGGAAAGAAGAGCTACAAACGCTACTGGGGAGCAGAAATCGCTAGACACTTACTAGAGCTGAAGGAGACGGATCGGAAGAAAAATAAGGGATTGGTAACGGTAGAGGAGATTAGTAAAGCGATCTGGATCCATCCCGATGATTGTTTGATGGCATTGAGAGACATGGGAGTAATGGAGCAGCTGGCGAGAGGGAAAGCAGATATGCAAAGAGTGGTTGTGGATAAAGCGAAGATTAGGACTTGGGTACAGAAGTCAAATTTGGATCTTATCAGGCCAATTGACTTGGGAGGCTTTGTGGAAGGATATGGGATCAAGGCGCAAATTGAGGAGGAAGATGATGTTTGAGAAGCGGTAATGTGAGGAATATGTAGGTGTATTTTGGGAGTGTTTGGGAAGTATGCCTAGGACCTGCGAACTGGGAACCGGGCATCAATATTAGCGCTGGGCGATGCTTACGAGGTTGGTTTAGACAAAGTGCTTGTCAACCACTTTAGGGAACGGGCGTACTGGATGGCGTATGTGTAAGCTACAGATACCCAATCGATGATTTATATTTACTTTTTCTGGAGGTGGAACAAATTACCCAGGATCATTCTTCGCTCACGCGACCAGGGAAACCAGTTGCAAAGTCCTCACTTTCTTTAGGAACCTATCTGTTCTTTCTTTACTTCAAACGAAGGTGACGATATCATTCCCGGAACTCACAGCTCAAATCTTCCTACCTAGGTTATCACGTGATTATATCTTGACGTCACGAACTTCTTATTGACGCGTCGAAGATACAAATAGACTCAAAGAACATATACACGTGTTTCCGATTAACCCATTTGGAATATTCAATCATGGTAGCGACACAGAATCAACAAGACGAGCAATCGTCTACCAATGGCACTAAACGAGCTGCTGCCGCTCCTACTGGTGGCTCGCCTCCCGCGAAAAAGGGAAAGGTCTCTGAGAAAGAGCAGAAAACTATTGAGGAAATGATGGGCAACGGAGATGATGATGATAAGATCGCGGCGGAGATTAATGGTTCTGATAGTAAGACTGAGGGAGATGGCGATGTGTTAGTGGATGCAGGCCAGGATGACAAGCATGTAGCCAGCCAGGTCAATGGGAATCATAAGAAGTCGAATGGTCTGAAAGAGGGAGAGAAAAATGCTTTTGATGAGGTAAGTTCTTGAATTTCCTCCTTCTTTCGGATTTCTGGCTAATGCTTCAGCTCCAAAAGGTAAAAGCAGATGCGGATGAAGTCAAAAAAGCTTCTGAGGAAGAACAGGAGTCCAAAACTAAGGATGTTGTTGAGAATAACAACTCAGTTATTGAGGATGAAGAGAGAGAGGCAAAAATTCCTTCATCGATCTTGGAGAAAGGCATCATATATTTCTTTTTCCGTGGACGTGTCGGAGTCGAGGATCCCCAAGGCATTGAAGATGTTGCTCGCAGCTATATCGTTCTTCGGCCACTTCCAGGTACATTCTTATGCACTATCAAATATTAGACTACGCTGGTCATGATCTGAACTAATACTTTTCATAGTTGGTGCACAGCTCGGCGAAGGCCCACTTGAGGATGACGGCAACGCGAGACTATTAGCCCTCCCCAAGAAGATGCTTCCAAAAAGTAAGCGAGACCGGTTCTTGTTATTTGTTGAGAAGCCGAAATCTAGCATCACAGATCTGAGAGAGCAATTCGCAAGTAATGAATATGCTACAAAGACACAAGGAACAAGTCATACTCCTGCAGCTGCGCCTTTCGCTGAGGGTGTGTATGTCATCACTTCTACAGGACGTGAGTCGCATCTGGCTTATCAAATTACATATCCTGAAATTGGCGAGATTCAAAAAGAGGTATGTACCTTATCATTGGCCACTGAGATGTGCTGTACACCTCGCTTTAGGTACCATGATTCTGACCACCAAAATTTAGCTTGGAGTATATGAGAAAGGTAGCTTTGTCCTATCTGTCAAGAATCCCGAAACTCCATCTCCGGGTAACGCTGGTCTCGACAACCCAGCCAAGTATCCCGACAATCTTCAAAAGAAATTCAGAGACTTGAGATGGATGCCTGCCGAGCCTGAATTACTAGAATTCGAACATACGCAAGTTCTTTTCATTGGTGAAGGTTTTGGCACATTTGGCCACTCGCTGGATGAGATGAGTAAGGATCAACGAGATGACGAGAAAGAGAAGCCAGAAGATGAGATCGAGCAGCTGCTTGGTGAGGATCATGATCGTATCGAGAACCTGAAGGAGGACGACCCTGTATTTGCTGATCTGGGGCTGAGCTCGAAGGAGTATCAGAAAATGAAGACAACATGGTGAACAACGCACTAGTTCCTGGGATTAAAAAACTGTACGATAGGAGTTTTGTAGCAATTGCAATTTTATTTTGAACAGGTTGAAAAGTATTTACACCAATGACAATTCTGTTTTTGTTAGTAAATACATGTATGTAGTACATGATCCAACATTGTTAAGGTTAAATTGTTCTCAAATATATTACACTTTCACATCCCTAACTCACTACAACAGAATATTTAACTGTGTCCCTCGTGAATCCTCTAACACATCTACCACTTTTGAAAGCGGCTAACAAATATTTCTCCGCGTCATCGAAATTACAATTGATACCTGAATTCATTCTGCTTATCATAGTCTTCCTGAGCAACAATCGCAGAGGATAGATCTCCACTCTCCCGGATGATAGGTGTAGCAGTTTGATCATCTTTTGCCTCCTTGTCCCATCTTCTATTGCATGACTTCAAGTAAAAGCGAAGAGCTAAGCTAGATAAACAGCCACAACCATAGAAAACGGCAATTACTTTGAAGGTAGTGTGATACCGCGGAGCGCCTGACTGGAAATATAGTTGAGGGCCGATGCTATTCAATTTAGTGCGGAACTATCCAAGTGCAAGTAGTACGGTTCTTACATATTGCTCACAGATATGGTCATGAATATCGAGGCAGTCATTGTCATCTTTTGCGTAACGCTTCTTATGTTCCCTGCAATCAACGACATCGTGAGGGGAAGAATGGCATGACCAAAGGCACTTACGAGATATCCTGCGAGTGCGAAGTTTTTGTTGGTGCCAAAGAGCATCATCAGATATCCTGCAAGAGGAGGCAAAGTAACAAATGAAAGTAGTATCGTAGTGATATTTCTAAATCTTGAAGCGAGATACCCAGTACTGAGCACCACCAAAAAGGTCATAAACCAATGGATT
>Ga0247810_10000296_pt1 | contig 68673 bp, 64 predicted proteins | sample UWRJL119311C1_FD_179918 | JGI IMG/M metagenome (GOLD analysis project Ga0247810, IMG submission 179918) | Plant litter microbial communities from Arlington Agricultural Research Station in Wisconsin, United States - UWRJ-L119-311C-1 | ecosystem: Environmental > Terrestrial > Plant litter >...
TTGTCGCTCCATTGAAGAACTTGGTTAATGTGTTCATGGCAGGGCCGAAACCGCTCCTCAACACCGGATCTCGGATGCCGAATACGATCGCATATACTCTCAGATATTTGGAGATATCGTGGGTCTTTTCTTGGTGACTGAGTCGCAATGCTGACTGGGAATAAATAGGTCCGTCGCTTCGATCTAGATGGAAATGTTGATTACGATGCTTCCGGAGATACCTCCGCGTCCGCTTCACAGCGATCCAGTGCCACCCTGCCGTCCTTATATCGAGAGGTGGCCACTATGGTCAGGGAATATGCCAGGTGCAATACTCGACAGAGTCCCTTGGATACCACAGTCGATGATTCTTCAGCAGTTCAGAGCAAAGAGCCTGCATTGGAGCGGGATCTTGAACATTCTCGGAAACTGCTGAAAGATTCTCTTCCATCAGAAGGCATCTCGTACCGATTAGTAGACCTGTTCTTTGATTTTCAGAACTCTATTTTCTATGTTTGCAACCGCGAGAAAGTGCGTGCACAGCTAAGCCTTATGTACACAAACCCAGATAGTGTCAGCATCTCCTGGTTCTGCCAGATGTTCTTGATCTTCGCGGTCGGTGTACAGTTTGATGATCTTGACGACACCGATGGAGCCACATATTATGAAATCGGGCTCAGACATATCGATGACGCTGTGGAGGAGGACCCACAAAACTCTCTCTGGGTTATCCGGGCTATGCTCCTACTCTGCTTCTATCCGCCACCGACTAAATGGTCTTCAATATGGCTGCATTTCGGTGCGTACCGACTGCTCTTGGTGGCATTGACGGTTTGGGGCTCACATTTTCACAGACGCCGCTATACGGGGGGCCCATAAATTTCAGCTTGACCTAGGCCACAATGCGCTAAAAGATCTGCCCAATGAAGAATATCAAGAATGGCGGCAATTGTGGCTAACAATGATATCTTTTGACCGGTAGGCTAAGATCTATTGAATTTCCTTAGCCCATAGAATTAGTATGTGGGCATTATCTCATGAGATACTTAGATGGGTGGCCATTTTCTTGGGTAGACTCCCACGAATTACTGAGAGTATATCTAGAGACCCTGTTTTCAAGGTATGACCCATAAACTGGACGACAGCGTTGTCGTAAACTCATCAGCAATAGCATCTACGATACGAATCCAACCTGGACTGTTGCATGATACAGAACAGCATCAATAGTTTAGCTATAGTCTCGGGGTTTATATTGCGTAGCATGTATTTCTCACAAAAGTTCAGTTTAACTTTGTGTCAGCAACGTAAGACTGAGCTTGAAACGTGGTTAGCGAACCTCACAAATCCGCTTCGCCAACAAGTCGAATCCGGCTTATTCCCCAGTATACCCAAAGACCAAGCCGAAGCTGTTGTAAGTTCACGATAAGCAAACAACTTCACTGCTTATGCTCATCCATTATCTCTAGTTTCAGCTACATTTCATGTATCTTGGAACATGGATATTACTTACAAAGCCATCGTTAATGAAAGCAATTAAAATGGCTACGTCGGCGACTAGGCTTGGCGGCTCCATTCTATCGGCGGTAGCGTCTGATGCGGGAGCTTGGTGCGTCATAACTTGATAAAAACTTCATATTGGAGGATCTGCGAGTTTGAACAATGGCCAGTCCTGACTAAACGGTTCTAGTGTCGAATCCGCAACTCGACTGATCAAAAGTGCAACCACATTATTAGGTATTTCAATGGCACCTAAAAGATCTTTCCTACCAGTGTATGCACTATCTCAGCTCTCTAACTTCCATGTACTGTCCTGACTTGACACAGGCAATTTCTTATCACAGCCGCGCATGTCGTAATTCTAGGGGTTCTATGGAAAGTAAGGCAGAGTGGTAACGCGCCCAGTACCCAAAAACACTGTGATTATAGCGTAGAGCTTACTGCACTCGATGAATCTATCAGCATCCTGAATATATGCGGCCAGAGGAATGTATACTCTCGGAAGTACTCAAGCCTGCTCAAGGATCTTCGGCAGGATCTGGATAAAGCTCTACTATCTGAGCTAGGGAGTAATGCAAATTTATCTTCTAGGGCTACACGCAATACTTCTCTAGCTTCAACGGCTTATAACTCATCAGTGTCAGACATTGCCACACCAGCGTTTTCAGATTTAACAAATGATAGCCCCAATTATCGGAACACGACTTTTTCTTCAGATCTATATGACAGACCGATAATCTCGATGCCTGGTATAGATAAGTTCGATTTGTCCGTGAATACCAGCAACGCAAGCATCGGTATATGGACGGATCAGTCTTCAATGTTCTACCTACCAACGGATGTAACGGGTACTGGTAGGTTACATCCACAAGTAGGGTCCTCATTCTGTGGGCTAATTATTACAGAACAAATATCTCCGTTGCGCGCGTTCCATGATCTGGACATATTCGATAACATTCAACAATAGCAAGGCTCCTCTTCTGGCTCTTAGATGATACCTGGAGCCCTGATCGTAAGAGTGTAAACACAGCAATGCCAATTTACTGAAACGATTAAATCGCCCTATCACATCAAGAATAGCTAAGTTGTCAAGGACCTGTACTCACAAGGATGCAGAAAGGAGAGGGTTTACAGCGTAAGGTTCTCGTATTCTGATAAGTCTAGGGAAGGATGCTCTCCGTAGGGAGAGATCTGGGTATAGCTAGCTAATGGGGATGTGTGCCTGATGCCACAACATAAGTCATCTTAAAAATGGTACTAGGTTCGGGTGAAACGACATTACTCCACAAGCCTATAGAAGAGGCAACGAATTCCATACCAGCGATTTCTGTAAGGCTACTTAAAAATTAATGTTGGTTATGTGATGAGAGACATCTAGCATTGCTTATGAAATATATTACTATTTCAAATAAGACGAAGTGGAACAGCGCCCGCTCGTAGCTATGTAGCAACCGTTGGTACATCTGCTCCGCTCTGGTCAGTGTCCATTGGTTTGTGCGAAATTACCCAAGTTGTTCACTATATCGAGTGTTATTACACACTCAGAACCAGGTTCCTTCTCGTAACCATGCAGCGCGCACTGAGAAATCTACTCCGCTTCGATTGGCTTCCCATGGTTCCGAAAGATGTCACCCAGGAGATGTATTGCAATTAGACCTGCCTCCCGTTCTTCACCGCTATTGAAATAATTATCGTTATTGTTATAGTAGGCTCGCTTGCCGCCTTAGTTAGCTAGCGTGGCGCACAAAGTGTATCTTGCTCCTGCCACTCTCTAAGTTAGCTCCTCAGATGACTAGACACTATCACACAGAACACACAATTCCCGTTACCTAAAAGACATCCCATCTCTTACTTGCTTGTGAGTTTGTTACTCTAGTTTCTAGTTAAATACCGCCGGTGGTATGGCGGGCTCGCTCACGGCTCGGAAAAAACGGTTTAATGCCAATGAACTCCAAGCGCAACATGTATTATTTTTACTATGTTTATTGAGACTTGAAATTGTTCTCACAAGGAACACGACATGCTGATTCTTGCTTTGCTGGGTTTAATCTTTAAGTTCAACTTCCTTTCAAGGTCTCTCTGAAATCCTTATGAAGTGTTTTTTACGATGGGCCGCTGGAGGAGTTGTCGCCAGCAAAGGATAGCATTAGAACTTAGCGCCTATTCCCCGAGCGACTCTGAGCGTGTATTCAGGACTCCTGTCCCCGGCAAAATTATCCTTACCAAGAAAAAAAAGGAGGAGACACATTGGGAAGAGCACAAGCTACAGGCCGACAAACTTAGAGGTGACAGCTTGAATAACCCATTTCATTGGCAGATTGATGGCCATCGGGATGAATACAAGTTCGAAATCAAACAGAGAATAATGGGAACATTGACTATCAACCGTAACCTTCCTGAACTCTACGCGGTATTCCAAGCGTTCCCAAGGGTCGGGATTGTAACGAGCCTGCTTATCCGTCGACAGTTCAATTGTAAAGCCGCAACCGATTTCCTCCGCGAGCTCCTCCGTGAAACCTTCACATGTCTTCGGTAGCTCCGTCGTGAAGTATGGCGTGATGTTGATCCACAGCATCAGTCATACTTTGAATATGGTACGTATGTCGAACTCGCATACGTTGTCAGATTTTATCGTGAGAAGACAAATGTATATCAGCAGCACTTCAACTAGCTTACTATTGCAGACTACAAGAGTCTAATTTCATGGAGCCTACCGAGTACTCTCCAGGAACTGCATAAATTCAAATATTTTAACAAAATTCTTCATTTAGGACGATCCCCCAAACGTGCAAATCATTTCTTAGGCAAAATCCCCACAACGTCTAGCCGTTTCCTCGAAAATTTGTCTGCGGCCTTTCTTGCGGTGGTTGAGGTTTCTTCGCACACCTCTGGCCGACCAAAGAACCAAATTTGAACGTAATATCCTGGGAGAATTTCAGAAAGCTGGCTCTAACATCACGTTGGCTGCGTCCAGAGATAGGGCGCGGCGAAATCGACAAGCTGCTAATCACTGCAGGCCGGGCGGCTGCAGTGATGCCCAAACTTGAGGTTATGGAGATATGGAATGGTGGCGAAGGGCATGCTTGTCTCTTCCGGTACAGCAACGATGCTGGAGAACCTAATAATCGGACGTTCGATCTTTTGAGAACCCTGAGTAGTAGCTGGCAAGAGCGACTCTTGTTACTACTGTCTTTTTTACTAAGGTAGACAGCGTCATCTCCTTGAAACATTAATATATCCACTGCTCGCTCTACGGAAACTGCGCCACCTGGCGATCGAAAACCCTCAGTACTGCTCCTGCATTGACACGCTGTTTGCCCTCTCGCAGGATGGCGATGCCTTCAGCCCGCCTAAACTGCTTGATAGTCCTTCGCGTATCCATCCGCATTGAAGCACGAGCACTCTTGTAGGCGCCTTGGCTGGTAAACGTGAGTAACCCTAAAGCTCCTGATGACACCTTCGTGGTTAGGTTGAGGACTCCGATGCCCACACCCTTTACTGCGCCTACTACTCCCTCCTTCTTCGCACCTCGCACAGGTGACATGACCAGCCCACCGACTCCCTCTAGAATTCCGTGTCCGAAATTCTTCCCCGCAGCGATCCCCCCCGATTTCCAACCTGTGACAGGACCAGGGTCATACACCTCACCACCATACAGTCGTGGAGCGACACGCATACCCTCCTCAAGCGCGTGCGGTATATCGAGGAAGATGCCCTTTGTGTAGATTTTGAAGAATTCGCCGACAGCACCGGCAAATTCAGCAACGGCAGCAGCTGCGCGGCCTTTGTCGTTCCTCCTGTTCTGATTGCCAGAAGATAAGCTAAGCCCAGCAGATCTACCGTATACTGGGTGTTCTAATGATTGTGTACTCGAGTACCTAACTAAGTTTGGGTACCTAGCGTTAGGTTTGTCTGCCATCATTGCCTGTGCTGGCTTGATAATAATGTCTGCTGCTGAGGCCACCAAGCCAGCATATGTCTTTAAAACCGATGAGATGACAGCCGTGACGGGATCCCACCTTCGGCGCTGTATGTTTATAGGCTGAGACTCGTAGCTAAATTGCTAAATTAGTTGAATGTGCAGTATTAGATTGTGTAATAATGGCGGCTCACCTTTTAAGGTCGACCCATTTGACCCTGCGGCTATCTGTTAAAATCTCCGCCGCTGCTTTCGAAAGCCTGAGATGCTGCGATCCTATTTTGTAAGACCAAGCAGCCGGCAGTGCGGGTATAATATCGCAACGCATTTTATCTAGGGGAAGGTTGGCGTGAAAAGAATTAACGGCCAGTCTGACTCCGTTTTCTTGCCGCATCTTCTCAGCCATGCCTCTTGCAGCCGCCAGCGTACCGGGAGTCAAACAATCCCAGATCGCTTGACTGAGGTTTTGACTACTAAGCATCTTTTGAGGGATCGGCATGGGACCTGCACCTGCAGCATGGACCATGGAGCCCCAGAAGGGTTGACTAGCCGTGTTAGCATTTGTCACGTTTAAAATAGAGCGGGTAGATGGCACACACTCGCCAAAGAAGGGCACAATGGCTGTTGGTTTTCCATTAAGCAATCCACATGCGGTGGTCCCAGCTCCGCCGTGATGGATAACAGCTGTGACCTGTTGGAATAGCCATTCATGCGGGCAATCTCCAAGATAGAAGATGTCCCTATCGACTGGCTGATTAGCACCCAGCTTACTCCATCCTTTAGAGATGATTGCGCGAACGCCTGTTTCTTTCACAGCATCTACCAGCATGGTCGTCAGCTTATCAGGGTCGTCAATAACAATGCTTCCGAAACCAATGTATATAGGTGGAGGTCCATCGCGTAAGAAGGCTCCAAGGTCAGGTTCGGGGGTATACTGTGGTGCATCGCGGAAGAAGAAGCCACACACGTCTGACTTGTAGTTAGTGTTTAAAGGAAGGGCGTAATTGAACAAAGTTAGTGACGCACCAATGTAATCCGGCCAATCGAGAGGCTTGGAAATGAGTGCTGGGGACCAGCAATAAGTAAAAGGGATCTGCAGTGTCTCAAGTAGGCTTGCGCCTTCAGAAAAAGGGATGTCTTCTAAATCCAGGCGTTGCCTCCATATATTGATGATGTCCCCGAGTCTGCCGTTAAGTCAGCGTGCAGGTCGCAGGTGAGGAGGGTAACGCCTTTATTCTTACCCTTGCCAGGTCATCCATTCGACAGCCTTATACGAAATTTGGTTAGCGACAGCAGCCGAGATACGACTATTGTTGACATTGATGTTGGCCAAAGGGTGACAGAAGTACTTAGTACTACTCCAGGGCATAGTGAACATGAGGTGTACTGGGATACCGAGCGCTTGAGCGCAATGAACATGGGCAAAGCTTGGCGGGTTCGCAATGATGGCGTCGGCGACAAATGGCTGTTGGTTCAGAGGATCCGGCTCAATACATGACCGCCAACAGCCTTCCAGCATCTCAGCAATCATAAGGCGTTTCTTCTGGATGTCACCAGCACGGAGGCTCTTCATGGAAGGTATCAGGCCGGGGTTTTTAACCATGTACGCCATCAACTCGGTCGGGTCACCGCCAATAGGATAGAACTCAAGGCCAGACTCGAGTACAAAGTCAGTAAAGATGCCATGAGTAGCGAGTCGGACTCTGTGACCGTAGCGTTGAAGCTCGTTACCGAGCGCGACGAAAGGCTGAACATCACCTCGACTACCGACAACTTGGATGACGATGTTCAAGCGAATCTTCCGTTCGGTCTGCTCAGTATAGGCGGGAGGTCTAATGCTGACAGGCCGGTCGAGATTTAGCTGCTTAGGCCCTCTGCGAGGAACAAGTAGGGATAGGGTTCTGCAAAGTTTAGAATCGAGATTTAGGTCGACACGCCCATCGGCTATGATTGTTATGTCAGTCTGGGGGTAAAAAGAGTTTTATTCGTATCATACCCGTCAATCCTGCTGCGTCGTTCAAGATTCGTTCAGCAGCTGCAGGATCTTCCGCATATTGGGGAGTAGCCTCGACTGGCATAGTGTCTTCACCCGGGCCTGCCTCAGATGGTGCAAACGATGACGGATATCTCGGTGCTGGTGTTTTAGGTAGCGGGTTGTCGTTACTGCACATGGCGGAACGGGGTCAAGAAAAATCTAACTTGCGAGTCTCGAGAGAACGAAAGAGAAGCCGAAGAAATTTGTTGGGCAGGGGCGGTGGCTCGATCAAATGAAACGGGACAGCAGTGCTTTTGAGGGTGAGGGAAATAGATCAGCTCTAGTTTAAACCTAAGTTTCGACCGTTGTGATAATCTGAATCTGAAGAAGCCGCATGATATAGTAATACAAGCTCGACGCGCACGACTGCTGGTTAGTATGTAGAAGCTGAATCGTGTGGAGGCTTCAGCCTCGAGTTAGGGATGCACTGTCCTAGCTTGGCTAGGTGGGCTTCGCCATGTGGATGGCTGTTTTAGGGTAATACACAGGTAGAGACGCATATTAAGGGGGAATTATCGAATGGATGATGCGATGGAGCTTGTGTTTGTTGCAAGCTGGGAACAATTCGAGGGGAGAGATTAGCCCTGCCGATCAACTAGCGCCGATTCGTCCGTATTGGGCTTGTATTTGGTCGTACTCGTTTAGCTCGTATTCTTGCCAGATAATCGAAACTATATAATTAGAGCTAGAGCTTATAGAGTACCCTTTGCTGCAACTGCAGGCTTGCTGAAGTCGAAACCGTCGAGATATGACGGGTGAATAGTTTCATTGCGTTGCTGCCTGTTTGTTTGTGGTACGCATTCGTTCATCGTGGCATACTGATCTCAGATATCACTCCCTATCCAGTTACTCGGGTGAGTGTTTAGACTCGCGATACCAAATCTGTGAGAATACGTAATATGCATTATTTCGTCCATAACACCCAATACGCCAACACGCTTAACATCATCGAAAATTTTATCAATTTAAATACAATATAATTCGAAGATTCGTAGGACCAAAGAAATTCATCCAATCAAACCTCAGAGCAATCGAAAAGAATTGACAGACAAAATGTGCTATGGAATCGTTATCCAACACATACTTGGGAGATCCAACCATAAAATCGGGTCCTTTGTATAGTTAAAGCTCAGTCTAGGATCTCTAGAACAATACAAGAGTGAGGACAGACGATAGAGAGGAAGTAGCGACCGTTGCAGTCTCTTGAGAATATGTATAGGACGTCTGGGTAGTGTTGGTATAGACTAATGTTACTACTCCTCAAAAGATCAATATTATCAACAAAGTCACCAAGAGTCTGGAGAATCGATATAAAACTGAGCTGGAATCAGTCCATGACCTCAATCAACTTTTTTTCAACCTAAATATCAAAAGCTGATATATCAATACAAGCACTATCATTTGCCCAAGAGCTGAAAGGCCGGAAATGAGTGAGATTGCAAGCGTTTACGGGTACAGCTTGCTCAACGCCAACTTAAATATGAGATACAGAATATGTTATTTATAAATGAAGCTGATACACGATCAAAATAGAGTAAAAAAAGCTATCGGCACAATCCAGACGAATGCTTCAGCGCAGACGTAAAGTAACCTACCTCAAAACAAGACTATCAAAAGGCTGCATTTAATGGTGCAATCAAATGCAACTAGCCTCCTAAGTCTTATATAATATTCATAAAAAAGACTGGATAAAAGAATAAAGCCGAGTCAATTGTGAAGAGATATCAAGAGAAGCAATTACCAAAGTTACGCAAATACATCCGTGCCAGGGAAAGGAACCAATCCACGAGGGGCGTTCGTGGATTGATTCTCTTCCCTGGTCGGCGCTTCACATTTCGTTTCGCATGATTCTCTTTTTTCCCTAGCCTTCAGCCGTATGACAGAAAAAGCAGTGCTGTAGGCGCCGCGGCCTGAACAACGCCGCTGTTCAATACTTGGTATTGCCAAGACTTTTTGAACAATAGTCGATTGCGCAACGACAGATGAACTTCAAAGTAAATCTAGTTATCCCCGCGCAAATCGCTATCCATGAGCCCGAAATGCTGTGATCTTGCAAGCTACAGCTTTACTGACATGGTGTATACATTGTGAGATACTCAAGCGAAAGCGCATCAGCCTGGGATCCAACCAGTTTCCTCCATCGGCCGCCGCATCCAAATCTTATACTCTTCGTCGAGTGAAGAGTAAATCTCCGATAATAAATGTTTCACCCAGCCACGGGTCCACCAGAATGAACTGAGACCATTAAGAAGAATGCAGAAATACGAAAGAATGACGAGCGCAATTGGCTTTTCTTCCTGCAAAAGACGGACGAAATCATCCTCTAGTAGATAAACCCAAACGAAAACCTGTTGGGGGACCAGTTGTTGCGTCACTCTAGGAGTGGAATGCAACGCGAAATCAAATCTTTGTGAGAGCTGATCTAATGCTTTCAAGTATTGTGCTACTTCCGGATATCCTGATGCAGCCTGTTGAATCCGCTCACGTAGCTCGGGGAAATGGTCAATGTGAGCAACTGACTGGGCCAAGCTGCGCACAGAGATCTGGAACAGCGGGGCCAGGGTGTCATCCTGGAAAAGCTCAGGTTTGGTCTCCAGCAAAGACCTCATGCCTTGGATCTGTACAAGCCATTGCGCAATGCCCTGTTGTCCGACGAGAAGGAAATCGCCGGGTTTAGGCCCTAGTCCCAAGGTAAAGGAGAAACATAGCGTCGTAAACAAGTACAGAGCAGGGCCATTCTGGGAATTGATGTTGGCCATAAGAGGAGCTGCTATTTGTAGGGCGGTGCCGTAATGATGCAATGCCTTCATCATGTACGAGTTGACCTCTGACGCATTTTTTTTGAAGTGTGATAGGTGAAGCGCGGCAATTGCGAGGGTGCTGTGCAGAAGGAACTTGTTTGAGAAGGCGATTTGTGGAAGGTTGATGCGCATGAAGGTGTCAAGGCCAGGGACAGCGGCCAGAGTATATGACGTGGAGATGGTGTAGTGATGGAGTAGAAAGAAATCCTCGATATCAAGGCCTTCCGAGGCCAGCTCTGGGGAAAGCGTCCGGGGACGGTCTGGCACGTGATGTCCACGGCCGGAAGTTGAAGGAGGGGGAATCGGCGAGACTGATGTTGCGTCGCAGGCTGACGCCAAAGACGACAAACCAAAGTTTCCACAAGGTGATGCGGTATGAGACTTTGGCGGTAGGAAACTACAACGGAGCTCCCGCGACACGCAGTTCGAACACTGTGGCTTTCGTTCGTCGCACTTGTCACATGTACATTAGCCTAGGAATTGTAGCTACCTTCAGCACCCACGGCGCATTCGCGACCCCGCACAACGATTCTTCATACCTTTACTCTACGAGACTTGCAATTGGTACAGCCGTTTCGGGATTTCCGGTGACCTTTGCGCGATCCCTTGTTTGTAAATGGACTCGATGGGCTCGTTCCATTGTCGCCGGGTGACATAGCGGAAAGAACTTGGTGATGAGATTATGTGAATGAATCTTGGGAGTGTGAGGAAGACCACAAATGAGAATGCGACAATTGCGGGCCTTTACGACCTTTAGTACGAAGGGTGGAAATAAAGTGGTGCCAGATGTCGTCGTATAGCTCGGGCTGGGAGCTAGTCTCGTATTAGGTAAGTTGGACATAGGCTAGGGACTGAATGTGGCAGTGCTCTAGCCTCTCAATGCGAAGTTCCAGCATACGACCAACGATACGACGGGGTATGTCGTGTACAAGGCGTTATCTTTCGTATTTTCGTATTTTCGTATTTTCGTATTTTCGTATTTTCGTATTTTCGTACCTTGTATTACAAGTGTTCTACGGACCACCTCGAGGGGCCACCGGCTAGAGCAAAAAAGTGGCCGTACCTAAAAAGTATCACCTATTTACAAGAGTTTATGTAAGAACTAACTATTATTTCACGATAGGGGAAAGCTAACAAAAAATACACTATTATCCTTCAAATATTGCCAACTATTTCCAGTCAATTTCATAAATAATTGAGCTGAAAGACAAGCGTCGTTTCATTTAGGGAATACATAGGGCCACTATTTTTTGCCTAGCCACGGAGTAATGCAAATTTCAAATTGTCGATGCTCGCTTTTACTATACAACAATAGCATCAACAGTATCGCATTCGGGAGACAGCCTCCGCTGATGTATGGTGGCTTCGTCGCCATAAATACGCCCACTGTCCCACCTTTACTGTAACACATTCCTCACCTGCACAATCGATCAGCAGTCTGTCTTTCATTCAATTTTTTCTGTCGTTCCTGTTATTACACACCAGGCCGAAACCACCACGCCCCCCCGTCCCTATCTTACACCATGGCGAATAACTACACCGTCGGTTCTCCAGCCTTCTGTTCGGCAGAGAATTTGGTGGGGGGTGGCTCCCGTTATCTTTGGTACCCAGGTTCTCGATATCAGCGCTTCCATGGTCACCAATTTCACAACCAGTGTTCCAAGGATGCTTTACTTCCATCATGGCCCATTCGAAGTTGAAAACATCGATTACTGCAACGTCACCGTCTCCTACACGCATCCTGGCCAGGACGACATGATCACTGTCGAAACCTAACTTCCCATTGAGTGGAACGGCCGACTGCAGGCCGTTGGGGGCGGTGCTTTGATAGCCGGCCGGTATTCGCTCTCCAATGACCAAATGTCCGCTGCCGTGGGCGAAGGGTACGCGACTACCACAACTGACGCTGGGCAGTAGGGAAAGCCTGCCACCGAATGGGGTACCCTAAGCCCAGGGAACGTCAACCCCTACCTACTCCAGAACTTAATGACAACCTCTCTCAACGAACAAGCAATAATTGGCAAGAGCCTCATCAACAGCTTTTACGGCCGGAAGCCGGAGTTCTCCTACTTCAGCGGCTACTTGCAAGGTGGTCGTCAGGGTCTGACGCTTGCCCAACGCTATCCTGATGCATATGATGGCATTGCATCCTCGGCCCCAGCTATCAACTGGAACCAGTTCATCATCGGCGACTTCTGGTCGCAGCTTGTCATGAACATGATGGGCAAATACCCAGCACCCTGCGAGTTGTATGAAATTGGCATGGCGGCTACAGCCGCATGCGATGGACAAGATGGCGTCCTTGACGGCATAGTATCTGATGTTGACGCGTGCAAGTTCGACCCCTTCACCGTCGTAGGGACCACTATCGACTGCGCTGGCACTCAGATGGAAATATCTGAGGCCGCGGCTGTCGTATCCAACGCAGCTTGGGCGGGCTCCAAATCCAGCAATGGAGAATTTCAATGGTACGGTATGGCGCCCGGCACGAACATCACCGTTATCGATGGTATTGCAAAGGCAACCGCTCAAACCACTTGCTTGGGTAATGGTACTTGTACCGGTGTTCCATTCGATATCGTCTCAGATTGGATATCCATTTTCGTCGAGCGCAACCCGAACATGAATTTCCGCACTCTCACGCATGATGATTATGACCGCATCTTCGAGTCGTCGCTCGCTCAACACTCTTATATCAACGGAGACGACACCAACCTGGCACTGTTCTTCCAACGAGGCGGTAAGATCTTGGGGTACCATGGTACGGTAAGATATCATTCTTTCGTGGCCTTGCTTAACGGTCTATTTGAACGCAAGAACTAACACACATAAAGATTGACCCCGTCATCCCTCTTGGGGGTTCCCTACATTATTATGACTCTGTCACCGCCGTGGTTCCTGAAATTCAGGACCATTACCGAATGTTCGAATCGCCCGGTCTTGGCGACTGTTATGGAGGACTTGGAGCACAGCCCGAAGCCGCCTTCGATGCACTGCGAGCGTGGGTAGAGAACGGGACTGTGCCGAACACCTTGCCGGTCAGCTTTACCGACAAAAATGGAACGTTGAACAGCAGGTTCCTCTGCCCGTACCCCCGAAAGTTCCGGTACAATGGCCAGGGCGACGTTACACTTGAGACCAGCTACACTTGTGATGTCTAAACAGTCGTCCTGTCATCTGTTGATCGGTTCAAAGCCGGCTGCTCAGACAATTTTGTCCGTGCTGCTCCTCGAGCGCAACCGACAAGCAGCAAGCAAGTGCCGCAAGAGACGGAAGGATTGGATTTCTAAACAGGATGAGAAGATGAAGGCAGAACAATGAAGAATGTTGAATTGAGAGCCGAATATGAAATCCTTAGCCAAGAAGTCCACAGTTTGCTTCGTGTGATTCACCAACACCCTGTCTCTGGCTGTCAAAGCGAGCATCTAGGCAGCGAGTCTGGGCGCCATTTGACCAGCCTGGTGCATCGTCATCGCCCGTTGGAGATTCAATGTCCATAGCTAGCCAAGATCACAAATTGCCCAAGATCACGCCGTTGGCAGAGGACATGATTTGCCATAGTTTCAACGATATTGACCACCAAAACTCAGGCATTGCAAACATGCGATCTCTAGATAAAACAAGAAGCGAAACCTCGGACGAAGGCTTTGGTAGTTGAAGTGTCAAAGCCATGGAGCCCCCTTGTAGCCATGGAGCGTCCCCAATGGCGCGCTCGGTAGGAGAATCATTTGTATTTTTTCATTTTGGTTTGGTTTGAGGCAGACGTGCCCGTGTAGGCATCACAACCTACCACTGTATAGTATGATAAGTAATGTTTGTAGCATTCTCGGCGCAATAGAAGAAGATAACGTTATGTTCCGCTTGCGACTCATTAGCAAGTAGGCCTCTTATCGAACCGAGACTTTTGGCCTGAATTTTGACACTAGTTCGCAGTTGTAACTTGAGGAATATTCCATCTCTGCCAGTTGAAAACGCTATGGGGCGGCCAGTAGTCAAGGTAAGTAGTCAGCATAGCTCAACGCCTTTCGAAATTACTAACTTAGGTGATACATGCCATCTGTATAATGAGTGTCGATGCGGGCTATGTACCAACAATTTGTTTGCACTCATCAATTCCTAGTATCATTCATTTTCAGGCACTAATAAGTTGTTGGTACCAACCAATTGACAGTACCATTGATTTCATACTATTAATAATTCTCCAGCACCAATGATTTATTAGTACTAATAGTAGAATAGTACAACTGTGATTTTTGTGCTGAATATCTGCAAGTACAAATAGATTTTTGGTAGAAACTAGGTTGTAGCACCAATTAATTGGTGGTACTAATGATATTTTGGTGCTGAGAAGATATTAGCACTAGTGATTTGACAGTACTATCAACTTCCTAGTACTACAGAGACCTTAGGGTAGGAACTCTGCAATAGTGCCAACCATGCCTTTGTACCAGTGCAATTTGTACCCATAATCTAGGTATTTGTAGTACATGGTTCTTTTGGCGGTGAGTTTAAAAAAACAAGAGGTTGAGATGATTCATCTCATTATTCACTCTTCATTTCTGTATTTCACTCCACAATGAACACAATTGGCTTGATACCTTTGGAATAGTCTTAGTGTCGCATCATACAAATTCGGATTTCTCTTTGAATTGGAGCTTGATAAGTCTTTATTTTCCGCTTTTTCCTGTATCGTCTTCTTAGTACTTATGTAGGATAAAAACTTGAAAGGGCATTCCTTTGCTAAAAATTGAACAATCAGCTATTGAACAATAGACTAGAGTGTTCTTTGTTCCAGGTCTTGAACCCATTCGGACCCCACCCCAATCGGAATATTGATAGAGACACCGAAGTACCGGTTCTGGTAAACCGACAAATAGCAACAAGAAAAACAAAATAAAGCTAATTTTAAAAGATTTAATTTTACAAAAGGCCCTCAAATTATTTCATAATCTTCGCGCTGAACTTCCAAAAAAGTCACACTGACTCTACTGCGCTGCCGCTTGAGGAACCTATGCCTGAGAACGAATGGACTAAAAGAGCATGTTTGGTCAAATATATGGTAAATGACATGTATTCTCTATCTATACTATGACTTTAGCAATAACTACATGCACGAATCAATAATCCTATGACTCTTCTGTAGTTAGCCATTCTATTCCGTATTTGTCAAATACTTCCCTTACTCTCCCCTAAGTCACATTGATTAATAGTCCGCATTTCCCGTCACTTAAACATCGTCCATCAGCACTTTGGTTTATGCTGAAGCCCAGCAATTTCTGAATCCATCTCGACATATTCTATATCTTCTGCTAGTGGAGATGGCAGTTTACTTGGGTGCTGGAGATAGAATACCACCGTAACGAGAAACATCGGCACCGCATCGAAAATATAAAGCGTCCACTCATGTCGTAATAAATAGCGTAATAAATAGCCATCCTGGCTCTGTGTGTATTCTGCGATGCGGAACAAGGACCGCAACAAAACTAGAGCGCTCACGATGTACAGCATATAGAGAGTTCGCTTCCATGGTGAATCGGGGTTCACCGAAGCTCGAGTCGGAAATTCACTCATTCGGATCTGGAAAATGACCGCAGTAACGAAGCAGAGACCGAATGACATGCCTTGGACGAAGAGTCCAACGAGGGCCACATTCTCGCCTATCTTAACAGTGCTTGCTTGGAATATCAGCCCAACGGAAGCGCCCTGGATGCAGAAGGAGAGGACATCCGCTGTAACGAAAGCTCTAGTGATCCAAGCGATCCGGATGAAGGAGTGGTGTTCGCCTCTTACACATCGTATAATTCGTCCAAGTGTCATGTAGATTGATGCTGCAAATTCAAGCTTCCTTAATCAGTGTTTCGAGGCTCCACAAGATCTTTTCGTAGATGTACCCATGTTAGGGGCTTTCTTCGATTATTTCTCAGCCACAGTCTCCAATAACTCACTCTGAGAGGCTTGTTGACAGCGTGGAGTATATTATATTTGTGTAGTTGATTAGACTGACTCGAAGATGTTCAATTGGACAGTTCGTATGTTATATATTGTAGCCACAAGAAATGTGACCACACCAGTCCGAGTTCACCAGAGAGTGGTGACTATGGGTAAATCTCAAAGTATTAACAAAACCATGAATATTATCGCCAAGCGCTGTGATGGAGTACTTCGTAGTAAGTGAAAATTATAGGCGAGTCAGTAGTAGTGGTGCGATTGTCGAATTGGATCCATGATTTGTCAGCAAGCTGCAAATAATAATCACACAGTCCTGTGACAGATCGGTGACGTACACAATCAAAATTAGAGGCCGAGATACCGTGACGTGGTGTAATATACATTTATGGATAATTCTTGTCACATCAATTGAAAGACCCAGTAATTTTTGAGAGCAGCAATCCACCTGCAAGTTCTAATTTTTGAGTGGGCAGTCTAGGTATAGGCTTGTCTTACCCAACGTGTCCAACTTGTTGTATCCGTGCAGCTCACTGAGGTCATCATTTTATTTGCGGAGCTACTCCCGATCAGAGTATATTTATACACTGCTCAGAAGTATGCCTTTACACATAGTTCTATTCAACTTTTCCGCTTTTCAGATTTGACAGGTTTTTTAAGCCTACGTATATAACGGTCTTACTTCGTACAGATAAAACCCATATCCTACGCAGCCAAGTTCTAAAAAGGAGTTACGTGGCTTGCCTATAATATGGATACAATTAAAGATGCCGCGAAAGCAGCCACAGGCTCAATCAATGCTTCGTCTCAGTTTGAAAAGGGTATGTCACGACTTCTACGTACAATAATCTTACACCAAAGTTATTTGGGGTCCTACATGGTTTGCACGAGACCAGCTGTGCTTTGTTAAATAACTAGCTACATTATTGCAAATCAAGGGACTAACGAACCATTATCAGGCCACACAGTTCCGGTCTCTCATCAGCCTGCTCCAGGGAAGCAAAGCCAAATGCCTGGCCAGGCTCCAGTGAACGACCAGCTGCCCAATGAAGAAGGTCAATACCAGCTCTATAAAGCTGCGCAAAAGCTAGCTGGTAAAAAGGCTCTAATTACTGGTGGAGATTCTGGCATCGGACGTGCTGTGGCTGTTCTGTATGCCATGGAAGGTGCAGAAAGCACCATTGTTTACCTACCCGAAGAGGAGGAAGATGCTCAAGAAACTCGAAAGCTAGTTCGCGAAAAGGGTGGTATACTCCATCTTTTGCAGGCCGATTTGAGAACCCATCAAGCCTGCCAGCATGTGGTTGACCAAGCCATTGAAAAGATGGGTTCTATCAATATTCTGGCTTTGAACCATGGATTTCAAATGATGCAAGAGACTATTGCAGATCTTAGTGAGTAAGTACAATGTTCTCCAGTATCCTAGTCTGTCGTGTAGATACAATGTTGACTGTTTGCAGAGAGCAGTGGATCAAAACTTTTGATACCAACATCCATCCCTTCTTTTACTTGTCTAAATACACCCTTCCGCATATGTCACGTGGGGACACAATTATCACCTGCGCATCAGTCAACCCCTATATTGGTAGAGATGATTTGTTAGATTACACCTCTACGAAGGGTGCTATCGTAGCATTCACTCGAGCGTTATCCAATCAGCAGATCGGACATGGAATTAGAGTTAACGCGGTTTGCCCTGGTCCTATATGGACCCCTTTAATTCCAGCTACTATGAATGAAGAAGCACAGAAGAATTTTACTAGTCCCATGGGAAGACCTGGGCAGCCAAGTGAGGTCGCCACCTGTTTTGTGTTCCTAGCAAGTGCGGACAGTAGTTTCATGTCAGGTCAAAGCCTCCATCCAAACGGAGGTACAATTGTTGGAAGTTAGAATAGATAGTGTGATATTTGATATTGTATCTATCAACTATCGTGAAGGGTGGAGGATGATGAAGACTAATTTGAGTCTAATCTGCTCTATCTCTGGACTTAAATGGACTGGCGAATACAAGTTAGCTAGAAGGCAACTGTCTCTTGATAGAATTGGGGTCAAATAAAGAACAAGAACTCATCTATAGTACTTCAATATGTGAGCTAAGGCTGAAGAACTTTTGGGATCAGATAATAATTCATATGCTTTCGTATATGCCAAGCTGTTATTTATCGAAATAGCCCAATATGGCGTTTGGTGGATGAAATACAAACTCTTAAGCTGCTTGGACATGTCATATATAACGATTCAAGCTTGACCCTTCAAATATTAAATTTTCGTTTGAGTACTCCCAAGGAGTTAGATGACGGTGGTATGCTTCTAACAGCGGCGCTTCTGTGGCAAATCCTGGATAGCATTCGTAATCCGAGCATTTCAAAATAATTACTGTTCTAATGTTTTCTGAAATGTAATAAGATAAGAATTCTAACTACTAGCCATCCCAAAACAAGTATATCCCAATATTAATATCTCATCCTAAACAGAGGTTATAGATATTTCAGCGCTATAGCCCAGGCTTCCCAGGATACTAATATTCCAGTTACCAAAGTGCAAAGTTATCTAAAACCCCTCTGAAATTTACAAGATAACAGCCCTGTATTTGCGATTAGGTATATTCGTAATGAGAAGAGAATTGTTGGTATCTTGAAGTGATAGTCATGTGATATACTCACATGACCCGTCATTGAGCATATAAACCCTCCCTTCGTACATCGTCAATACGACAAGACGACCCGACTGAAATACAATGAGCACTACGCTATTATGAGCGTGTGATGCCGCCCCCCCCGTATTCGAAGTTATCTCACTCCAACAACCATGCGTATGGCGAACCGACGTCAGGTACAATAGTTAGGGGTTGGTGCCTGAGGCCATAACACACTTTTTCCACGTAACCATGAAAAGTAAGCTATTACTCTGCCTAAGCATTTGACAGTAGTAGACTACTGTTCCCATTGTATCCTCAGCTTTTCGAGGTTGTTAAATTAGCCTAAGATTGTTCACTATAGAAGGATGTTAACGAGGTATTTCAGGTGTCTTGTACTTGTATGTGAGTGAGCCTGTTTGTGGTGATTGATTTGCTAGGGTTTAAGATTAGCGGGTACAGTTAATTTTGCTCCGGGGGTTCTAAGAGTGGAAATTACGATTATGTCAGGGGGAGCGATAACAAATTCTAAGTAATCATACTTTCATTCCTTTCACTCAGACTAAAGCTACGTTCTACAGACATCTTGGAATTGCCCTAGTTTTAGGTGCTCGCTAATACTGTCACTATACATTCGATCCCCGCACGAGGCAATTTACTAGTCTTATTATATGATTAGTCATAGAACCTTTGTCACATCCTACTTTCCATGAAATCTGGATTCTTTCACCACAGCCCAATCTTCATCGGTTTAAACAGGTATTTAAATCGCTTCGAATTTCAACAGGGATCTGAGCTGGGTTTTGGTCATCCCCGCGGAAAACTAGCTCTCTAGGTACGCAGCTAGCTACTAGCCACGTTATCGCAATATTGTCGCATATGTCGTACACCGCTCCACGATTTGCTTTATCCAATGCCACTTCCACGATCATTGCGTCTAAGTTCGGTGGCAGCGATTGGAATCATCTTGATTTATACAGTATACGTATCGTATACTCACAGTTCATCAGCACGGGGCAGCTTGATTAAGCATAAGTTTATAATCTCAGGTGAAGATAGTATTATATTGGCCTACCCGAACGACCCCGTTCCGCGATTCAACTTTGCATCTCTTTCTAAATATCCAGCGAACAACATCAATGAACCCTCCAGGTTTGCTTTTGCAACACTTTATTGCACTCGAGATCCCGACACTCGAGGTCCTTACTTTGAGGCCACTCAATCTATCATATGGCGAATTTTGTGGTCCGATTTCCGATCGAGATATCCTCTTATTGTGTTTGTCTGCCCATTCATTCCTGAGCGCAATCGTCAAATTCTCCGAGGCCAAGGTGCGCTTGTTAAGGAGATTGAACTCCTCGGTGATATCATACCACTAGAGTCGATTAAATCAGAGCGATGGATCGATGTGATGTCTAAGTTGAATCTGTGGAAAGAAGTCGAATGGAAGCGGATAGTGTTTCTAGACTCGGATGCTTTCCCTATCATGAATATAGACGATATTTTTGATTTAGTTCCAGTGCAGCAGTGTAAAAGAGAAATACTTGCGGCGGAGGACAAGGTCATCGTGGATAATAGCCGTGGAGGGGAAAACATGTGCGACTACATATATGCAGGCGTGTCACAGACTACAGAGGATAATATCAATGCCGGGGTGCTTTTCTTAACACCAAATCTTGACATGCATGCTAAGCTTATGAGAGCGGCTAAGAGCACGAATGATTACGAGATCAAGGATATGGAGCAGGGCGTGCTGAAGTCTCAGAATGCTTTTGCTGGTGATGGTCCATTTCCAGTTACCCGCCTGCCACCTATCTGGAACGCTGTCCCCGAATACTACATCAAATATCTTGCCGAGGGCAGAGAAGCTACAGAGGGACCGGTGAGAGTATTACATGTCAAGATGTGGAATCGAATGTGGGGAGAGCTGAATAATTTGACGCAGCTGAACGATATGTGGGATCTAGATTGGGTAAAGATGTGCAGGTATTATGATTCAGATAATGGATTTGTCGAATCAAGGAAGACGGGAATTTATAAAACTCCATGGGAAAGATATCTTGAAAGCCACAAGGCAGCATAAAACTACATTTTAATTGCCATAATGGACATTTATTACTGAGACAGGATGTAATGAATTCACTGCGCAAAAAGCAGGCAATGAGGTACTGACGTAAACACTAGTTTGACATAATGCCGAATTGGAAATATAGAGGTGAATTGAAATCTGTTATGTTCAGGAAGACAATAGTATTACGGTCTTGAACCTAAAAAGTCTTATCTATAAAAATGATTTGTATAACGTAAGGGATGTATAGATTTGTGGTGGCCCCCTGTCCTTAGAGGTGAAGTCAGTATCTCATGTTCACATTAGAATGATGGAAATTCATGGCATGATAGAAAGTGATTATGAGCATTATAGAACTACTTAATTCAAATTCATTCATTTAGTAATATTTAACTAAATATTAAATACTATCAGCTCCTCTGGGCATCCCATATTCGTTGGAAAGTATTATCTTTTTTGTATTCAGATAGATGAACGAGTGAATCTGGATCGAGTGATGTGACCTCATCGATCTCTCTGATAGTATTTTGCTTATGCGCAGTGGTGATGATTGTATGAGATGCGAAGTTTGCCTTAATCGTTTGCATCAATTGATCAGTCTCATGGCCGACCTTGCTTGCAGGCTGATCTGAATAAGAATCTTCTTCCGATATGTAACATAGCACGAGCATGGGCATGGCAGAACGGCAGTCGCTGGTCTTGTGAGAGAGAATGGTGATGGATACCATCGAAATAGTAGGGTCAAACCTACGCGCTGCACGGTTCTCTTACTTTCCATCGCGTATATATAATTAGAGAGATTCCCATTAGATAGAATAATCATTCAACGTGTTATCAAGCTACTATTATTTTTAACAGATACCACTATCTAGGTCTCCAAGCTCCATCAGTGTTGCCCAGAGACCAATTCGAATCAGTACTTGGACGATCACATTATCCGACATATCTTAGGAAAGGCCTACATTGGTCGAGCCGTTGAGTAGGAAAAGTTTCTATGGAGCTGTCATAATGCGTCACGAATGGTTTTTAGAGAGATATGTCGAATATCTTAACTGCAATATAAACCGTTCCTACATCATCGTCTACATCTAGTAAGGGAAGAAGAGTTGTAATTAGTGAGCTTTATCTATTACAGCTAAAAATGAGTTCGCAATGGCTTGCTACATAGCTAGAACCCCAAACTTACCTAATTGGCACCTATTGGACTCTATGTAATGTCGTTACATACTCAGAGTAAACTGAGATTCAATTATGTCGGTTATGAAATGTATAGCGAAGCTAGGGCATCTGATTTAATTTATTAAATCGAGATTTGGTATGTATCAGAGAATAACAAAGGCAATACAATTTTCATGGCAAAAGAATGTATGTCACGGCGGCGCGGTAAATCGTACGCTATTCACCTGGAGTGTTGTTTAAGTGTTACGAAAGGCAGACAACTACTACTCGATCATGCGAAAGATCAATGGAACCACTGCGCAATGGCAAAGTGCAACATCTCAGGAAACTCATAGCTCAGCATCACATATGTTCATAGAATGGTAGCGTAATATGCGTTAGACGGATCAAGATTAACAAGAATGTCACTTAGGTGAAAGAAATCAGCGTGTTAATCATGTCATTCATTCACATACTCGGTGAGACGAATGAGTCGCCAGTCGAATTGTAATTCATCAAGACCTCATATTTCATGCCCACAGCTATTCTTGGATAACTTTGCGATACAGAAATAACGCACCGTAACGTTGCTTATGGCTGGAGTACGCATTTATGGGAGTGCTTCGATGAGAGCTGGAAGAGCATCGCGCTTGTCAGATTTTGTGCCAGGATAGTAATTCCAGTCAGCCACCCCTTGGAGAGCATCGCGCTTGTCAGCTTTGGTGCCAGGATAGTAGTTCCAGTCAGCCACCCCTTGGAGAGCATCGCGCTTTTGAGTCGGTGGCTTAGCATAGTAGTTCCAATTAGGAACCGCTGCATTAGGATTTGGCAGAGGTGCTACTATGGTTAGTCCTAAAGACATTCTTAACACGTTGCTCTGTAGATTGACAACTTACCAGCAAGTGGTGCAGCGTGGATTAAATTGGCCAAGGTAAGCGAAAAAATAATCAATGACTTCATCTTGTAGTGAGAATTGATGCTCGATAAGCTGCCCTAGATAGCTCCCAGATTTGTATTGTATAAAGATTTGAGATAGATCAAGTTTACTCACTGAGAGGAACGGGTGCTTGTCTTATAGAAGTCTTCATCTACGCACTAGCCACAACCCTTAGAGAATTAAACTAGCCAGTTATGACACAAATACCAGAATTGTGAAACTAGAGTTTTGACGTGTAGAGGGTAAGAGTTATGACATGGGTTGCCAAAACTAGACTCGTTTTACTGGGACTCTTTACATACCTGTCGAGATGAGGAATTTCTACACCTGCTTACTACAGAGTCGAGAATATTGACCAATAGCAGCAGAGGATGAGGGAGAAAGGAAATGAATAGAAAGATATGGTACATCAAGATGATGCAATAGCCCAAGATGAGTGGAAGAAAACCTTTTAGTGCATAATTTTGTGTCGTGTGGTTTACGCTGTGTAATATTCCGACGCATTGAGCTTACAAATAATATACATACAGCTTGAGTAACTTAGCTGCTCTACTTGTGCATGCTCTTAAAGTTGCTAGAAATAGTCGTAACTGACAGATCATGTCTTATGGGTTGGCGGTCTTGACCGCTGTATTTGAGTTACCTTACCGTGACGCACAGACAGGAATTTGGGTCATCGGGTGTTTCAGATTATTACACCGACACGAAGTACATATCTGGATTCTAGTTCACTGTAGCCTGTATCAAAGTAAAGGTGCATATCTTAAATAGGAGTATCAATTGTGGACAAGTGCAAGATTGACACATGGCCGTATAGCCATGTTGCTGCCACAGTAGTGGAAAAAATCGCCTTGCAGTTTTTTTACGAATCCACATAGTGATCAAGAGGCGGTGTATCGCTCTCACGGGCAAGTTCGGAATGGAACAATATCAAAGTTTGTCGCCATTTGTAGCTTTCCCGCTTTGGCTTTATATTCTCTGAGAATCTTGCTATCTTGGACTCATGTAGCTTTTAGGACCACCTTCATATTACTGTTAATTATTCAATCTTGTTTCAGTAATGTCCATTCTAAAAAAATTCAATGATTGTAAGGACTTCAAACACAATCGAGATGATGAAGACGGCGATCTGCATGGGCTTTTGCTGTCCGACTTGTCAGAAGTTCACATCAAAAAAAGGCAACGGAAAAAAAGAATTTTCTCAATCATTGGAATGACGGCTTTACTATGTATCAATCTATTCTGGTCATTGAAGCTGGTATTTATCTCGATTCGTGCTAAGAGAATAGGTCCCAGTCTCATACACTGTGAGTCTGTGTTTCTGAATTTGCTCTACTACTACTAATATCTCGTTAAGCTCCTGCAAGGGAAGCAGTTTTCTGGCAAAGGGTCGTCTCAAATAGTACGGTAGAGCTGGATCCATCCAATATTTATAAGGGAGAACCACGTCCGGAGTTAGACAAAGCCTGGGAAGAGAGCTACTTGCAGTGTAAGTCTTTGATAATTCATAAAAAGTGTTTTGACCTCTGATCAAAAGGAAGGGTCCCAAATCTTTATATCTAAAGATGATCTTAATGCAATTGACCGCACGTCTATCAAACTCACTGATGGCTCTGGATACTTGGGGACGTTAGGAATTTTCCACCAATTACATTGTTTGTGAGTCAACAAATTATAATTTAAAAGAGAAACACGAAAGATGACAAATGAAAGGGATTACATTCGTAAGTTTATGTCTCCAGGCTATTACCACAGTGCAGAAACACCTACACGAAACTGGCAGCATGTTGGTAGGTCTGATATTGCAAGTAGCTTCAATCATATCATTGATGGTTTGGTTTATAGATCATTGTATCGATGAGATACGGTTAAGTATAATTTGCCATGGTGATATCTCTGTGATCACCTGGGGATGGAAAGACACAGAAGCGACTCCATATGCCAACTTCGAAGTTGAACATGAATGTCGTAACTGGGAGAGCATTCTTGAGTGGACTAAAGCACATCAAGCAAACCAGAGTGCCATTTTACGTCCGACATAGCAGTTTTTTCTTTGAGGGCGGATGCGCATATCAAACATGAGGGGGGACAAATAGGGGTGGAGTCTTTTACAAATTACATATTCGTATTGCCATTTCCAAGAACAGAAATTGGGAACATGTAGAATTAGGATACCTAATGATTGCAAGACTGGACAATGCACTTGCTTCGTGATCACCCCTTGCTTGAGTACTTATGAAGCAATCTATGCAAAGTCATCAACACCTATGATTGATTTAGTCTTGGTTGTTTACTTAAGCGATGAGAGACATGTGCTAGATGTTATATCATAAAAGTTACAGACCTTAGTTGTTTTAGGTATCTTTGCCACCAATAATATGAGACAAATAATTTGAACATTTCGCGATGCATAAAGTTCGCGACATCGTTTTGTTTTTGGACGATTAATGCTTTTTTTCTGCTGGGAAGAATGTGATAGTTGTAATGCATGATACGCAACACGTGGCGTGGTACAGCATATACTGTTCTCAGTATCAGTACCATCGCCCACCAGCTTACACTCATTTCTCAGTACCTGCTACCTTCTTCCTGAAAATATCAAAAGCGCATTTCGTACATAAAATATCGACTTTAGTAACGAAATTACCAGCGCGCACTATAGCAAAAGATGTTGAAGTCCTCAAGAAAGGTATGCCATTATGTTGAAATTCCTCAAATTTATCCAAGCGGCACAAGATCATATCCTGACAGCACAGTTGTACTCGGAGGTTGTGAATGGCGACGTTGAATGTGAAGACATGAGCGAGGACAATGACAACGAACATATGGCAGGCTTACGCAGCCAACAACAGGCTCATCGAAACACAATATTGATCACTAAATACACCATGCTGGCGTTTCTACTCAATATAACAGGGCTTTTAATTATATATTTTGCTTTGTCAAGAGGTGCACTGCCTCGTGGTGTTGAAACCGAATTCTTCCCAGCTCGTTAGTTTTGCAAATAGAAAAGATGTCCAAGCCGGCATTTGCTAATTTTAAGAATAGCGGAATACGAAACCAGAATTTTTCATGCAGAGAATTTGAAGCCTGGACCAGAGGAGGCAGCACAATGGGAAGCAGAACTACCACCAGGAGCTGGTTTCGTCATCATAAATGAGCCCGAGCGCTACAAGCTTCCTCCTGGAGTCAAATACAAGGATGGAAACAATAGATATGGAGTTAGTTGGGGTAAGTAATTGTTAGCTTTTGGTCTATGCGTACGTGCTTACTTAACAGCTCATCAATATCATTGTGTAGTAAGTAACCGATAAGTATTTACTTGCTTCTCCTATATTTTGCGGGCTAAGTTCTGCAGTGGATGCTGAAAACCGCATTTTGGAAGTTAGTGAAAAACAATAGCTCTCTTCCTGGTGTAAGCATGGACATCATCCCAGGCGAATCACAGACTCCTGAAGAAGAAGAACTTTGGCATCTTGCGCATTGCTTTGGGTACCTCCGTGAAAGTATCGTTTGTAACATGGATATGACCATTGAGTACCCAACACTTAAAGGAGCGAATGCAGGAATAGTTAATGGGTATGAAATTCCCCATCAATGCAAACAACGGGTAAGAACCCACCAACCTTCCAACCTCTTCGGGTTATTTATTTTCTTCCCATTGACATGCATCATCATTTAGGAGCCTTACGATGATTTTATCAACATGCATGCACCAGATGAAGATGATGCTGAGGAACAGGAAAAGGCTACGCACAAGCAGCGCAGCGCATGAGATCAGCTTCATTGCTGGGCTAATAAAGAGTTGTGTAAAGAAAGAAATACCTTAAAAATATCCGCTCTTTGTGGGAATATTTCTCTTCATAGACTTGCATTCATTCTAGTGTCACAAGAGCTGGTGACATTTTAACGTTTCACTAAATACTGCCATTATTCGTTTCGGATATGTAGAATAGCAAGCCGAAGAAAAACAAACTTGAAAGGTAAGCCCGAGCAGCATACCATTCTATTCCTATAGGCAGTTCATTTGGCATCGAATTCTTGGCTGATAAACAATTGACACGTAGTTTGAGCAATGAATAGGACTACCTCTTACGGAAGGTGAACAATGCTTCATCGGCAGACATCCAAGCACTAAGAGTGGCTAGGCATTGAAATATATCAACTTCAAATACAATGCAACTCCTAAGCCTGCTTTCTGCTCCTTTTTTAATACGTATTCCATTTTTCTACACAAAAAGAAACCTTACATCCATGTGCTCGTCGCTTCTATTTTGCCACGAGGCACTAATTATAGAGAAATTGAAAGTTTACCAGAGTTAATATCTCATAGAATGTTTACCTACACTCTCTCCTCCCACTTTTCACCATTGATTGGAGGCATCTTCTTAATGTTTACCCAGCCCATGCCTAAGGAAAATAACAGTTGCCCACCTCCAACCCCTGCTGCAAGGTACATAACATTATCAAAAGCTTTTGAATATGCGAGAATTACACCAGGAAGTGACGGTCCTGTTACGATATCACGCACCGCAGTAGCACCCGCTATAATCACTCTCTCTGCATCCACTTCTGGTGAATACAAAGCAATACCGTACCTCAAACGATTTCCAAAAATGACTTGTCCCAGCGATAAAAACTGCACCGCCAAGGACCTGGGAAAAAACTACCATAGCAGTTGCTGTTGACACATGTTCCTTGGAAGCGTTGTTCTGTACCGCTGTTATCGGTATTTGAAACCCAAAGCCTCGTCCACCTCCCAAAATAATCTGGTATCCAATCCAGGCACCAATGGAAGTGGTGGGATTAAGTATTGAAAGTAACCCCGATCCAATTGTAGCTAGTACTCCTCCAACAATGGCGAATGGAAGATAGTAACCAAAGTGGCCGACTATTGGGTATTAGTCACTCTCAATGTGAAGAAGGATGGAGGACAGGTCACCTAATGCTCCTGTAGCAATTCCATAAATCATGGTACTAGCGATAGAGGGTAGAAGGTCTACTCCACTCATTGTCGGCGTAGCGTTCCGGACTGCTTGAAAATAGATAGGCAGATAATAAGTACCTAATAGCATTGAGCCAAAAAGGCAGCCGATATTCATGCAACTAGTCCATATCACCCGTTGCTTCATGATAGACAAGGGTATCATAGCCGAATCTTTCATACGATGCTCCCACGCCAAGAAGACGAGGAGCGTGCCAGCAGCACCGCAGAAAATTCCTATGATAGTTGCGCTGTTCCAAGGATTAGCAACACCTCCCCATTGAAGAGCGAGGATAAGCTGAATAGCCGCTGGGGCAAAGAGAGCGAAACCGAAAGGGTCCAGTTTCCCGAGTGTTTGAAGGAGGGTCTCAGATTCCGCTCGTTTGGTCGTGAGCTCAGGGAATTGAACGAAGAATAGAAGAGTGAAAACCGCCGCACCACAAGGTAAATTGATGTAGAAGCCTGGAATCATTTAACACGTCGTCAAGAATGCTCGGATTGGAAGACTTACACCACCGCCAACTTACAAATTCAGTCAGTAGTCCACCAAACAATGGGCCTGCAATCACACCGAGCTGCGCGACTCCTGTAAGAATTCCAAGATAAACTATAAGGAGAATTTCAGTCCAAAAAGAATAAGGGACGCGAGACGTTAGGTACTAACGTGGTTTCTTTGCTGGTGACACAATGCGATGTATGATTGTAAACCCTCCATTCAGTATACCCGAAGCACCTAAACCTGAAATTGCACGAGCAATGATAAGCATATCTGAGGAGACTGCGGCACCACACAACGCAGAGCCAAGCTCAAAGGTAGCGAAAAAGCATAAAAGCGTCCACTGTTTACGTTAGTATCGGTGTCCAGATTCTTATCAGATATTAGTTGAATCAAATACTTTTATGTTGAAATGAGTATATAGCTTGCCAGTGAGTGGCTGAAGCGAACAACTAAATGAGTCAGGGAATGCTTTTCACAATGGAGGTCTAGTTGCTTACCTGGCAATCAAATATGATGTGCCGTACCAGCCAACATCATCGAGGGAATGAAATTCGGTGGTAATTTTGGGTATAGCCTGTGAAGTTGAGGTATTAGCCTAGGTTTTGTATCTACTGTCTGTACACAAATTTAATTCTTACTGTTGCGATAATAGAAGTGTCTAGCAACATCAGAAAGCCAACAAGCGTTAAGGAGAACATAGTTGCCAGTAACTTGATTCCGGTGAGATACTCATCTTCGTAATTTAGGGTGGCATTAGAGGTGTCGGTATGCGATGATGACTGCTTAGAAGTTTCTACATCTTTGGAAGTATTTAGCTCGAGCAATTGGTTGGTAGATCTTATTGTTTTTGGGTTCGTGTCTGCCATGGCCGAATCGTAAACAGCTTGGCTACTGATGAGATAGTCAAAGTGGATTGTAGGTTCGGAGTGATATTGTTGTGTAAAGTTCACCCAGCTCTCTTTATATATATGTTGACTGACATGATATGTCGTACACTAGTAGTAGGAACGGAGAACTGTTATTAAACATGCCCCGCTCCGATCGGATCGGAACTACTGTTTGGTGATACAGCTTTACTTGCTACTGCGCATATTACGACATTTAAAGTATCATGTAAGACTTGATAGGATTTATCTGGTACATCTAATACCTGTCACTTGATGAACTGAGGCATGCATTACATATTTTGTATTGAAGAAACCGATGACAAATTAAGGTAACAACAAAAGTCTAAGCTATATTCCAGCGGCATCTACGCCCATTCTCTATGCCCAGGGCCAAATATCTGGTCTAGCCAGTTGTCATCCAGGAATGGTAAATTAGGGTCGTTTCGCATCTCGTTATTAGCCATGTTGACATACGGAGCCGTGGCTGAGGCTGCCATTGTGTCCCATGTCGTTTTATATTGTCGAAATCTGGATGCACTTAGACTGTAGGAGTCAATAGCCGAAGAATTATTTGGATCAAGTCCAGCAGCGTTCTTGACTTGCGCCAAGTTACTAGCAACCTGTTCAAGCATCGTCGATACACCTAGGGTTTCTTTAGCGTGTTCATGATCCCACTCAGGGTGATCAAATGTAGACAATCTGTAAGTGCTAATGAAAGCACGGGACATATTTGCAAATTGCAATATGGAAAAACCAAGATATTCAACAGGCGGAATACCCAAAAAGTTATCAAGCCAGTACCTTGCCGCTGTGAGGCATCGCCAAAGGTATTCGATCCTGCGATTGTACTGTAACGAGAAAATTCCAGGTAGTTGGGAGAGCCCAAGCTCGTAGATGGCAAGTTCAATCGAGAATACTTCTGTTAGCAGAATTCCTTTGGATTTAGAGTTAGCGATTTATGTGCATTGTCTTCTAGACGTCTAGAGGCTTGGCAAAGATTTGAGGCCTAGGGATTTCACCTACTGTTTTCTGATACACTGCTTGGAAAGTTGGCTTTAAGTTCAAGTAGCTGGGACTCCAAAGACTTCATGTAGAAGTGAGCAGGCGGTCGTTGATGAGCCTCAACGTCAGTGAGGTTGAGCGCCCAAGGGGCTTCTGCTACTTTATCAGCTAGCAGCCGTAACTTCACTAGCTGTACCAGTAGTGCATCCGATATTAGGAGTCTCTGAGTCTCAATCGTGTGAAGACATTCTTCTGAGTATGCTGTCCATGGGAGAGAGTTGCCCTTCTTGAAACAAGAATAGCCCGAACTAAGTATAAAGCAAGCTAAATATGCTCTTCTTTCTTCCATGGTAGGGGATCTCAGCAATCGAGCAGGTTTTGGTGCCCCTTTCAATTCATAGGCTACGATTAGTGCAGGGTCTTTTGTTGACGCTTTGTCTAAGCCAAGATCATACAAGATTGCAATAGCTAGTTGTATTAAATTGGTTACTATAAGTCGATCAAAAGTCTGATGTCTATCCCTGTGTAGTATAGACAAAACTGTCAGCTTATTCAGAGACGCCATGTAGTAGTGTAGGGAGCAGGAACAAATTTACCAAGAGACGTAGACAAGGATTGCAAGGAGGAAGTCCATATTTCGTGTGCCTTCAACAAATGCTTCGTGGCCTATGGTACACCTCATTGTCTTTGACAGTGCTATTTGCTGTTTTGTATCGTTCGAACCTACAGCCATGATACTCATCCACAATAAAGGGTGGCTTTCACGAAGCTGCTTGGCCGATAAATTAGGTGGCAATGAGATAAATGGAAATTGTGGCACACAATGAGTCTGAAATCGAGTCAAATATGATTCAGCCTCAATCAGTGTTGGTTCAAGGATAGATGGAATCGTGATATTGTGTTGCGATGAGGGTGTATGATGTGAATCCGGGGTTAGAATAGGACAGGCAATGGTGGTATGGCCTACTTTAGGAGCAACTTCCTGAAGACAAGTACTGATGCAATCTGTCATGCTGGAAGGACTATCTTGGCTCATGTGGGCAAAGCTTTCACTTGAACTATCAATATCAACGTCAATAGCACCTGCCGGAACCTGAGTAGCGAGTTTCATAAGCGATACAAGACCATCGATCTTTGCCTCAAGCTGCGATGACTTGCTGTTCCGAAGTTTCGATGTCGCCATCCTTCTACGCACTGGGGGCGAAGCCTGGCAGTCCTTATTCATCCGCAAACATCTATAGGCGCATTAATAGTGTGGTTAGTGAAAAGAAGTATCTAAATACCTTTGACACAGACCATTAGCACTGTCGTTGATCGAGCATTTTGCCTTGGCACGAACACAGTTTGTGCAGGCTCGCATCTGTGTGGATAGAGTTCTCTGACCCGCTGCCATTTGTAAAAATTAGAACACCTCAGTAACTTGCTGGCATAGTTCTGTTAATTTGGCACTTAAAATAAGATGAAGCTATGATCTGATTGGCTTTCAGGCCTTTCGCAATACTCCAATCTGAATCGGGGTGACAGGAGGAACGTTACAACCGCGCTCTAGCTTAAAGTTAAGATGCAATCCCCGATATGCCGTACCGTTGTAAAGAGGAGGAATCGGCGAGAATTGGAATTCGACTCTCGTTCCAATCCATGATTAATGCTGACCGGAGTAGGGTCTCGGCGTGTCCTCCGATCCGACCAAACTCACGTAATCACGGGACACATCTGTGCACCACCTACCAGATTAGGTGAGTCGTGATAATGAGTAATGTAAGAAAATGGTAAATTACTAAGAGTATTAAATTCATGAGAATTAGAGAATCAAGTGTCCCCAAACATGATTAATAGTTGTATTCCTGATTTTTAGTCATTTAGTAAAACTTTAGAATATTCACTTACACTGTACGGGTAAACACACATATTTTAAGTCTTTCGGTCATCAATCCCCGCCCTCATGTGTGGACATTGTCGATACCCTTGGAAGTTGGAAGTTGCATTATCAGTCGGCGAAGATTATTTGATCTGAATGTACATGTAAATATCTCAACTTTAAATACAGGTTTGTGAGATTCTTTTCTCATCAAGTACAGTGAAGTACTCTCGGACCAAGTGCCGGCCCTATATGGACCTTTGCTATAAATCAGAACGACGCAAAGCTCAACTCGTACGCAAGTCCAAGCGTCATCTTCGCATGTTGAAGTACGTGATCGAAATTGATCTTCTCGATAGTATCTTGAGCGGTGTGTATAACCTTGAGGGTATTTTCAAAAGCAGACTCAATAACAAAGGCACTGGGATAACCAGCTTTGGAAGCCGAGGCATGGTCAGAGCAAGCATAGCCACATTTTGTCTCCACGAATGGCACATTGCAGTACTGTTTTTGTTCATTAGTTTTAATTTCGCCTGTATTTCCTGATACAGGACAATAGCTTAAGTTGGAGTACACTTACAGCAGTAATTACTTTCTTGATGAATGCGGTCAGGCCGACATCAACAAAATCCGTGATAACACCAACGGCTTCGGTAGTCCCTGGCTTGACATAGCCTGTCATATCTTGTTGAAGCATTGCTTTGACATCAACCCCTCTCTTCTGATAATCTGTAAAAATAGCTTGACTCCCCAACAAGCCCCCCTCCTCAGCTGAATACCAGTGAAACTCCAAAGTATTTGGTGCCTCGCCGGCAGCGACCTTCGGATCGGACAGAATCACGCGGAGGGCTTCAAGGATAGTCATACTACCTGATCCATCATCGTCTGCCCCGGGCGCGTTTCCATTTGAAGGATTTGCCAAGTTCACGGAATCTTGATGTGCTCCAATAACGATTGTCTTGCTGCTCTTCCCGGGAATCGTAGCAATCACACTGCTCTGTGTCCACGTATGAGCGAAAGCCCTTGCTGAAGCTTTCTTCGCTCCGCTAGCTGCAATGACGCTATTGACTTGTTGTAACAGCCATTCGCTAGATTGCTTGCCATAAGCAGACTTGTAATAACGATTATAAAACCCAGAGAAGGTTATTAGCGTGGAGTTTATTTTGCTCTTGTTGAGGCTGGGCAGCAGGGCCTTGACAGCCGCCGTCTGCCCCATGGCTGTCGGGAATGTAACAGCCGCTACCGCATCGGAGGTAGTTAGGAGAGAAGCTTCTTGCAACTCAGTATAGGCAGTGATATCGAAAAATCTAACTCCTTGCTATGAAGCCTATCAGCATCATTTCTATAGTATACCAGATAAACTCACTGCTTTGAGCTCCCATTTTTCAGCCTCTGTTACCAATTTGGTAACTCCTGGCGCTGTCTCGATGGTATACAGGTCTCGAGTCTCTGCCCGCCCTACCGAAAGGCCAGTAACCGAAACGGCTAGAGCCGCTACAATCAAACCTCTAATCATACTGGCTTGTAGGTAGAAGAAATCCAACGAGAAAGAAGGAAAGATCGAAATCTCTCAATATTGAGGGCAAGCGTGGATAGAGAGCTTGGGAGCGATGTGAGAAAAGCTCCTATATATATAATTTAAGCATTGGGGACGCGGGTACGGTGGCCAATCAGCCAAGCCTGGATAGTAGACACTGGGGGTTCTCCACGCCTCCTAACAGGAAGTCGTTAGATCTTAGAGTCGGATTAATAATGGGTACAATAATTCAGACATTCTACAATCGGCAACACGAACTAAAATACTGCAAGAATACTCAGGCCAAGCAGATTTGATCCGATCGATGGCAGCCAAGGCTCAAATGAGGCAAGTCCGTTATGCGCAACATCACAATTCCCCACAGGAACAGCAAGTGCCGAAAGTATACCGATATTACCTGGAGGTTAGCCGAGAGATGTTATCCTATAGTGCCTTAATGCAGTAATACATAGCGCGCATTCGCAGGGACTTCGTTGCACCTTCTAGAAGTGAACTGAATCCACATAACATGTGACATGTATTATTACAGCCCAGCATAGGTAGAACAAAACCATACGACGACCATGCAAGTAAAGTAAACCTTGATGTGTATCAGGAACACACAGAGTATGCTATTAGATGGAAGATCAGCTTCAAGCTTCGAATATCTCACCGAAAAAAGTTTGAAGCGGTTTCAGGTCTGTCAGGTGTAATCTGTCACCGTAATATAGGTCCTCGTCATAGCTAAGATCGCCCCGGGTACGCGCTTCTGAAACAGAGGGAAGCGACAACCACGCATCATCGCAAGTGTAGAATAAAGTGATTTGTTCTTAAGTAGTTATTAATTATTTGAAAAAAAGCGATGCGTAGTGTATATTTACAGCGGAGACTTGATATCAGTATATTGAGATTCAGTTCCCGTGATAAGCAGTCTGGAACAGTTAACTTCTTTGGGTAGAATAGGATTTTATATAATGTACGGAGAGTGAGATTCTCTCAGTCTGTTTCTACATTCTCATGTCTAATATCACGTCATTGTTCCTAACCCAGTCATTGGTCAGAGGCACTAGAAAATGTTTTTCACATTGGAAGTATAATAGTTGTAGTTTGCAATGGTTCCATGTGCTTACAGTTGTGTCATGAACAAAAGGTTGTGAAGGAAGAGAATTGGTGTCAGCTTTGACTTCCATTATGCGATAATCGGTTTCCATAAATTATCAACTGGTTATCGGACTGTGTCATCAGCTTCCAGACTGTACCGAACATAACAATACCAGCAACCCATTACCAGCTCAAAAGTAAGTAGCTATTTGGCGTGTTTTGGGAAAGATGAGAAGTAAATGAGGTCATTGGGAATTAATCAAGGATCTGAACCAACCTCGCAAAAGCGAGTTTCGGTGATTAGATAGTAATGTCCGTCAAATTCCGAAGCTTACAGCATCGTACCAAAAAAGGTACTTTTAGATCCAGATCATACCTGGATTAATATGAAATAGTATGACTTCAGCCTGTAATTGCGGAGTTTGAAATATTACAGAGGATGCTCGTGTCTGTGTTGGTTGCATTTGTAAGTTTCATGCCGTATATGCGCATTTTATAGTAGGGCTTCATAGTTGAACTTCAATTATACATAATAAAACTTATCAATATATATATAAGGGCTCTACCATAGCATATTTGTATGACAGAAGCTGCCCTCGAAGTCATCGATTCTGTTATCTATTCGTTACGACAAAAATACTCATGATATGGCGTGGCATCTCCAAGGCACGATATTCGGTCAGGTCATGCGTTCTGCATCTGGCAACAGATATTTCCCATATCCAGACGAGATTGACCCCTTGTTATGGAAGAAGGCAACTGTACAAGATACTTCAGATGTAACTCCGGAACAGATTCCTGCCGAACTAGGAGAATTGGAGAAAGAGGTAGACACTGAGGCACAGAGTGACTCATCCCAGAAACAAGAACATCGGTATAATACAGAAAAAGCTGGTAAAGATAATTTCCTCATAGTGGGCTGGTATGGACCAGAGGATCCTGAGGTACGAGCTCCTAATGTTTTCATGCGGCTCTTCTTTTAACCTAACCTCGCTACAAGAATCCTCAGAATTGGCCCATGGCTTTAAGGCACCTCATCATCTTTCAGTTATGTCTTCTTAACTTTTCAGTCTACATCGCAAGCTCAATTTACACCCCAGGTGAACAGAGCTTCATACATGACTTCCATGTTAACGAGGTCGTGGCTACTCTGGGACTTTCTTTGTTTACTCTGTAAGACAGCACTTTTCTCGTATAAACTTTCTAAATTCTTTGAGGGCTCTAAAGCTATGGCTGACCTGTCGTTTTTTCTTCAGTGGATACGGTTTTGGAGCCATGCTCTGGGCTCCTCTCTCTGAGATGCCAAATCTTGGACGCAGTCGCATTTATTTCTGGACGCTCCTGCTTTTTATCGTCTTCCAATTAGCCGTTGGTTTCGCTCCGAACGTTACTGTATTCTTTCTCTTCCGATGGATTACAGGCTTTGTGGGTAGCCCGTGTTTATCGAATGGTGGCGGTACTATTCACGATTTGTATACTCCACTTACGGTCCCATATTTGATCTGTCTATGGGCTTCAGCTGGCGTTTGCGGTCCCGTTTTTGGTCCAATAATTGGAGGATACGTTGCCCCGGCCATGGGATGGCGCTGGACAATTTGGGTCTTCACATGGCTGTGCTGCCTGGTTCTACTCCTGCTATTCTTTCTCTCTCCGGAGACTAGTGCAGCAAACATACTCTATAACAGAGCCAAAAGACTGAGGAAAGCTACCGGAATCAGTAGGCTGAAAAGTCAGTCCGAGATAGACGCAGAGAATCACACCTCGAAAGATGTATGGATTCTCCTCTCCAGAGCTTTCATACTTACCTTCACTGAGCCCATTATTTTGTTCATGAACCTATATGCTGGTCTTCTATATGGGTTATTATTCCTGTGGTTCGAGTCATTCCCAATCGTATTTGGAGGTACCTATGGATTCAGCGTCCAGTCGCAGGGACTAGTTTTCCTTAGTATCTTTGCTTTCGCTTGCATTTCTGTGCCTTCTTACTTATTGTGGATTAAATATAGCCTCATAAAAAAGATCACGAGTAAGAACTTCAGGCCCGAGATGGTACTTCCACCGACGTTTGTTGGTAGTCTTGCCCTACCAATTTGTCTTTTTTGGTTTGGCTGGTCATCTCGGTCAAATATCCACTGGATTGTACCTATCGTTGGATCGGGTTGCTTCTCTATAGGAGTTGTCACACTTTTTAATTCACTGTTTACCTACCTAGGACTTACATACACTACATACGCCGGATCTGTTTTTGCTGGAGCAACTCTTTTCCGCGCCTCGTTCGGCGCATCATTTCCACTCTTTGTATGTCATCTGCTAAGCTTCAATTTTTGCTTGTGACTGATCAGATAACTTGACTAGGCACGAGCGCTTTTTGACAAACTGGGCGTCGCACCTGGCAACTCTCTCCTCGGCGGACTCACCATTTTGTTTGCTCCAGTGCCTTACCTATTTTATTTCGTAAGTTTTGCCCATTATATTGCTTTTATTATAACACAATATGCTGATTGAAATTAGTATGGTGAGAGAATCCGCCGCTGGAGTAAACACGCCTCATCATAGGCTCTCTCCAAGCTTGGCGACGCAGAGATTTCTCCTTAGTCTATCACTTTTTTCTTGCAAGAGAAGTTCTGTGATAACTTTGCGCCGAAGGGGCTCTCATTGGTGGCTTAATATAGTGAAAGAAATTGGATGCACGTCACAGAACATGAATACATTGCAAGCATTTGATAGTTTTACACTTTAACCACATAGACAGCATTATCATTTGATGGTACTGCGCATATAAATGAATTGAAAAATATTTCAGAGGTGCAGATGCCAACCATGAGCAGAAAAGAGATGCAAGTTGAAAATTTCGTTGAAATCTGTCTTATCAACAATTCTACGACAGCTGAAGCCTGAATGAGATGATGTTTAGTCATCGGTGTATCCCTTTATTTCCGGAGGTGCACTATATGGTATTGAATGTGATCAATCAGTGTCAATATATATTAAGCATGAAGAGTGAAAACGTCGAATCAATTCTGTTGTTTGCTTGCAAGCAGCTAATATCTTATCTGGAAAATCTATTAAGCTGGTTTTAATTACTGACTCGTGAGTTTGTTAGATTACACATAGTTGGTCATTTAACTACATTATATCTGCGATGTTATGCAGCATAAGTGCTACTATTTACTCAAACACCATCTTCCCTAGGTTTTTGACATCATAATTACAACGATCCACACTTACAATAATCCTAATTTCCGTAATATTCCTAGCAGCATAGTTTGCAATAGAAGAGCAGGATTTTTGTCATAGGCGACTAGGTAATAGGATATTTCCCCTAAAGATGAAGGGCAACATATGTTGCGAAGGTTTTGGATGAAGGTTGATTGAGAACTCTTTTGAAAACAGATACAAAATTTCGCTATAAACCATTACCAAGGCTGAGAAAAGGAAGGGCCTTGATATTTGATCACTCTTCTAACTAACCCACATACTTTCAGCAAAAGAAAAATACACCTGTGCTTAAACAGCAGTGCCTGGGTCGTGCCTGTGTGAAATAGGGCCCATTTATGGGTAAGCGGCCAATATCTAGCACACTGATATCACAAGTTATAAGTTAACATATGATCTTTTGAATCAAATGCCAGAATTACGTTTAAGGCTTAAGATACTAAAATACTTTTCAAATTAATTGCAACAAATATCTAAATGATACCCACAGACATTCAAGTCACGAATGATGGTCAACCTATGCGCCCGCTGGGTCATCCACTCTTGCACTCTAAATTTTTTTTATGAGACCTTTGCGTTACTTATGGATAGCTAGTCAATTGATCGAAATGTACTACTTGGTTCAAATACTTTTTATCAACATATCGTAGGAAATGAAACACAGGTGATCGTAAATTCTAATTTAAAAGTTTGTTGGAATGATAACACTTAGGGATATTCACTGCAAAATTTGATGGTTACGCGTACTTTCAGCAACATTACATAAACGCACAAGCTCGAGAAGATGTGCACTCGGCTTTCAACATTTGATGTCATCAAGATGTCATGACTGCATATACCCTGTTCCTATACAACGGTGTTCCGGGAAACGTTTTTGGTCGTATTGACCAATGGCGAGCCGCAATCGAGCCCACGGGGTACGGCCCAACGTTGAAAATATATGGAATTGACTCCAACGACCAGTAAAGTAAATGATTAGCAAACCCACGTTTTGAGACTTAAAAATAAGCTTCCTAAAGCTTACAAGCTTTACAAGCTTTTCATATTCTTGGCTTAGTCCCCAATAACGTATATAAACATATTTGACATGTGTGACATGCCTTGAATGATTTATTTCAGTTCTTCTCTTTGATTTGAACTATTTCGCTGTGTATTTGTCTTACCTACGAGTCATGCTTCAATCAAATTTTGTTTGCTATTTCACAGCTTTGGCCACAGTTGCCTTAGCATCTTATTCTGACAATTTGAACTTTCGTAGCCCTTCCTACCATCATCCAAGTCTAGGATTAAATTTGCGCAAAATCGCTGCACGTCATGATGCCTCAGAAGCTTGGGATTCTTCAAAGCTCAACTTTACCCATGGTGTTGCATCTGGTGATCCATATGACACATCTGTAATCCTATGGACCCGAATTGCACCAAGCAGCGATAATGATAAAAGCAACGTTACCGTTTCCGGATACGTACCGCTTTACGATCATAGTACTGAGAGCTATGTGAAGGCGTCGAAAGCACCAGTTTGTGTAAAATACAGTGTAGCTTCCGACAAAGGAATGAAAACTGTGGTTGATCATGGAACTATTTATACCAGCTCGGACATAGATTACACTGTCAAGGTTGGTTCCCCTTAGTGGATTTGTTCTTACGTCGTAGTTATAGCTAACTTAGTGACATCAACAGCTGGAGGCCAAGCATCTGAAGCCATACCAAAACTACTGTAAGTTCCAAATTTCTCTCCACACTCCATGTAGTGCTCATGTGTCACAGACTACCAGTTCACTGTCTGCAACTCGAATAATTCTAGTCCAATTGGCCGTACCAAAACTACACCTTCTAAGCACGACAAAGTCAATACCAATATCAAGCTTGCAGTATACTCATGCAGTAACTTCCGTAAGTTTTGCGATGTTACCGTTTAAAGAATCTCGAGTAACGCGAATTTTAGCCTTCGGTTTCTTCAATGCTTATGGAAACCCTGTACGTAAGGACTCCGTGGACTATGTACTTCACCTAGGTGACTATATATATGAGTATAAGAATGGAGATTACGGCTGGGGAGACAGTGCTGGTCGCATTCCTCTTCCAGACCGCCAAATTTACACGTAATTTATCCCTAATTGACCTGCATCTACATAGAGCACCACGTCCAGGCGGATTTTCAGTCGTTCAATTTTCACTAATATTTCATATAGACTCTACGATTACAGAAAGAGAATTGCCACATATAGGACTGATTTGGATCTGCTTGCCAGCCACCAGCAGTTTCCGTGGATCCCAGTCTGGGATGATCAGTATGTACTTCAGCAGGAATGCTTGTTCACTAAGCTAAGCAATAAATAGTGAAGTTGCAGATAACACTTGGCGCGCTAGTTCTTCTGAGTTAAATAACACGGAAGATTCGTTCATCAAGGATGGTGGAGTTTCTGTTGACCAGCGTAAAATGAATGCTGTGCGGGCATATTTTGAATGGATGTAAGTTTGCGTATTCTACAATAACTCCGAGATGATCTAGTCAGAATTCTGACTTCGAACAGGCCCATCCGTCAAGTTTCCATGGACGACAATCTCCGCATCTGGCGTGACTTCTCAATCGGTTCCCTCATGGACTTGATTATGGTCGATACACGCCAGTACGACCGGTCCATCACTGATTTATACTGGAATACCGATTATGTGCACGCAATCTCCAATGATGCTAGCCGTACTCTTATGGGAGGGCCACAAGAACAGTGGTTTTACAAAAAGCTCTCTGATTCGCACGACCGTGGTGCCACGTGGCGCATTGTCGGAAACCAAATTGTATTTTCTCGAATCAATGAATCTTTAGCATACGGAAACGCAAATCCGCTTGATTATGATGCTTGGGACGGATACCAAGCCTCGCGTAACCGGACACTGAGCCACTTATATGAAAACAAGATTGATAACACCATATTCCTATCAGGCGACTCACACGCCTCATGGGTCTCTGATCTCGTCTGGCTCGATACGCACCCATACGATCCTAAAACCGGAATTGGCAGCATCGGCGTGGAATTCGCTGGCAGCGCTGTTTCCTCGCCTTGCCCATATGGGCAGAATATCACTCTTGACCGTGCAAATAATGCATCCCAGGCCTTGATTGCTGCAAATCGTGAGCTGCAATGGCAGGATATTTACTACCGCGGCTACTTCGAGCTCAGCATCGGCTATGATGCTGTTCATGCCAGTTTCTTCGGCTTACCGACGGTAGCGTCAAGAAATGGCTGGGAGATTAGTCTTGCAAATTTTACAGTGAAGAATGGAGAGAATCGTCTAATGCGAACCGGTGAGACAGTCGCGGGAGGTGTTGTCGAGAGCGGCGCATTACAGAGGGGAAAGACTATCGGAACGAACGCCACACATGACACCAATACAGGCGAGTTTTTCGTAAGTAATAACATTACATATGATACTATTTGAGGAGCTTGGAGGATAGGGTGAAATAGTTGGAGAGATAAAGGTATTACGCGGAGGAACTTGATTGTTTATTCGACATCTGCAACTGGCCTGATGAGCCGAATAAAACAAGCCTGTAGTTTAAGAGAGTATCTATATTCTAACATTAGTACCAAGCATTTGACAGGTTTTCTCTAAATTTTCTCCTTTTATTCTTCCTAGATTTGTGAATGTGTTACTGCAAGCCCCCCGATGGCTTCTATCTTAGTTTTATATTCTTTAGCCAATTTTATCAGAAAAGAATACGATGCGTACCTCAAGTCATAGTCTGCATAGCCTCACTGATATTTTGAGATAATTTCTTCTTAAATAGCCTTCATAAGATCTTCCAACTAACCTTACTAGACTACGAAATACCACAGCTTCGTAAAAGATGACAGGTTCGCAGTTTTCAAGCCATTTGAAGACATAAATACTTGGTACAGTTAGCAAGACTAACTAAAATTATGGAAATAGAGGCTCTTAACACCTAGCTATAACGACGTCGTATTTTAGCTTTTTAGCTTTATAGCCAAAATACTGCCAGGACATTTAATATCAATACTTTTTTATCGACATCCAGCTTACTAGAAAAGAATCTCCAATTTAGATTTGCGCAAGCTTTGGACATCCTCATCCGGCCATTATCAGGTTCTCTAATCTAGCTCATAAACTAGTTCTCCAGAAGAAAATCACCTTCGAAAAAACCCGCTCTTGGTTCAGAAACACTGGTATGAGGGAAATACCTAGAATATTTCGTGAGTAATAATTTAAAGGTAGAGTAACTTAAAAAAAAAGTTACTCAACCTTATATTAACTGCTTATATAAAGGCGTAATCGGTTGACTGAGTGCCGTGCATTAAGATCCTTTGTATAAAGAATACTTGAAAAGGCGCTTCCAGCTCCGTTTTTTTTACTCCTAATTATCTTTTATCGAGTGACCAGCTATAAAATCTCAGCCAACCTACCTATGGAAGCCATGGAGATTGCCAATGCCAAATCGGCTAGGTCAGAACTTTTAAGATCGCAGCTTCTCTAATACCTAGGAAAGCTATTACTGAATGGAAACTTAGTCTTATGCACCATTCTCGTACCTGACCCGCCCTGCGGTGGTAACTCTCCCGTGGGAGAGCTTTCACGAGGCAATACTTATTAAGAGTAACACTCCTTAATCAGATGACTTATTATAATTCAGTCAGCTAGTTTCACGTTGCTTGCTTGCGGGTAAATTAGACTTTTCAAAATACAATCAGACTAGCACTTATTGAACTAAGCCACTGATAATAATGTGATTGTACAGCTTATCTGCCTAGTACACCCAACATGTCATCATGTTCATCATTTGTTTATATCTTTTCAGGAAAAGTTTCGCCACCAGCCAATGGTCAAGTTACTGACGACACATCCTATTCTTAATCGTATACGCTTCCTCTCACAATGTTAATATCTAAGAGAGGTCTCAACTCTGTCAAAATCAATTATTTCAGCTTCCCCCGCTCTGTATCCACTTTTGCCAAGGCCTGCGACTGTTAAGAAAAGCTACCCTTTTTGGTAGTGCAGAAGATTGGGGATAGCCTATAATTCTGTAGTAACTTCAAATAAATAATGAAATTACTGAAGTTACATCTGATTGTTATTCTTAATGTAGAGTCATGCATTAGAAGGTTTACGTTGGCACAGTTGAGTGTCAGTTTCCGTACTCTTCTTGACAAATAGAGAAATTGAAGCAATGATAAAGAGAAAGCCTTATTGAGCCTTTGGGGAAGAGCGTCCGGTAAGATCCTTTAGTTCAGTACAAGTTTTCCCGGCTTGTTCTCCAAGACCTAGGATAATTACCTATTATAGTCTAGTCATCGTATCTAAACGTGGCGTGACACCGCCTCAAGCGTCTTAAGGAAGCTAGCCAGTTTTTTAAGATGATGCCCGTGCACAATTTCTCCCACCTCCCTATTATTATTGGGTGACACGTCTATACGTGTATTTACTCAGCCCCATGATATAAACAGAAGTGCTTCGGTGACTCATACAGTCGAATGATCACTATTTTGTAAATATTCTGTCAAATCATAACAATATGGTATTCCGTTCTTGTAAAACATCTTATATCTTAGATCGAAATTTCATGACTTTAGATTATCGAATTTTCATTCTCACAATTACTTCTCAAAAGCATGTCTAAGTATGAGGAATGACAAAACTGTGGGTTTTGGAAGATGATTCTCGGCTAAATTCTCCACTACGCAAGAAAGTCAAGTCAGCCTTACTGTCCCACTGATCTCCATTGCCAATCTCAGAATTCGGCTTAATGAGGAAGGGCAGGCTTGGTTGTAATTTGGAGCATGGGTAGAATGCGTATCTCGCATCCATATAAACCCTCGCTCGCATTATTTTCAAACGCGCAACATAACCAAGTACCCAAAATACCAAAAGTCTATCATAATTGAGTACCCCAACAAACGACAATTACATCGACAGAGCAGAAACAGAACTAAAAAGATGTCTCAGGATCAGAAGCAGGTCGGAGATGCACACCTGGAGCCAGCGCAACCAACTAACCCAGCTCAACCACTACCGGCCACACTCTCCTCAACGCCGGTCGTAGATGAACAGGTTAACATTTCCAGTTCCAGTCCATCACCAGCTGCTGGTCCTGGTAACTCTTGTCCGGCTCCACATATCGATCAAGAACCCCCTGCATACGTGGAAGCAACTTCAAAGTTGGCACCTGAGAATAACATAGCGATGGTCACACCACTTCATATGTTGACGGAGCAGCCTGGACTATGGATCGATTGCCAGCATTGTAAGCAGCGAACACAGACTAAGGTCTTTACAGAGGGGGAGCCTATGCAGTTGTTCGTACTTCATTTTCAACTACTTTCTCTCATTCCCGAGAAGTTGTATGCCATCCATAGAAGTAAAAGTGCTGATTCTAGGACTTAGTATTCTCGGTGCCGTCTTGTGTCTTGTCTGTATCTGCCTCACATGTGTGCCGTGTTGCGCAGGCTGGTTCGAACGAACCAACATCTCATGTGCACGATGCAATAAGTTGGTCGCCGTCATCCCATATGATGGGCCGATCCGGGTCATGCCAACTGTTGAACAAACTCTACAACCTACGCAACATGCGACGCATCCTAAGGCTCAAGAACCTATGGTTGCAACTCCGCAACACTAAGCAATTTGGGATGGGTGTTTGATATGTTAAATTGTATTCATTTTTTAAGATGCTTCAGGTCTCTGCTAAATCGTGACAAGCCTAAGCATATAGCTATCACTTGAGCAATTGAGATTAATGTAGATTAATCAATCATCAGCGAGTGGAACGTTGCTTCCAGTACTAAACAGACTGCCCATGTAACGATTTTGCTTAAATCATTCTCACTTCTGTTCAGAATAGATCTTCACGTATCGCTTGGTATGTAAACAAAGAATCGTGATATGTCAATTTTGGCACGAAATTTATAACCGAAAAATTTCACTATTAGTCGTTTCAGGTTTCCTCCCCTCTCCGATGTCCTTCTGTTATGTTGATTGTCTACCAATGTTATGCTCTCTACAAGCCTCAATCTCTTGACCTCCTTCTCCTCGGCCTCTAACAAGGACAAGGGAACACACAAAAGTTACAAGGAAGCGGACACGGAATAATAAAGCAAAAACGGCCCGGGCAAGCTTCTCCGCCACGTAAATGCACAGATTGTTCCTCTTGTTGGGCCTCGACGTCTCTTTGTTGAGAGGTTTGGGCGGGGTTCGATAGAACTGGGCCTGGTTGTTGTGTTAATTGTGGGCAGTCAGTTTAGTAAGAGGGGAGAGATAAAAAGGCACGAGGAAAGAAGAAACAAGGAAGGGAGGATTGAACTGTGGTTTGGTGATCAAGCAGACAGAGGTGAGGACATACTCATCGATTGTTTCACCGCCGGTTGAGCCATCTCAATGTTTGCGCTTAGGGCGCAGGATGTAGAGGATATCTGATTCGAGGGAGCCATGTTGTAGGTCGCTAGCAATGACTGCGATACGTGATGGGAATCTTGATTATTTGGTTGAGGGTGGGTGAAGAGGTGGGAAATACACAGCCTGGTGGTTTAGCCACATGATGACGCAGCTGGTCAGATGTGGATGTCCAATCAGCAGCGTGAGCTGCGGCTAGTATATTAACGTGAGATTGCCATTCTTTCTGTTCGATATGTTAAATCATTTCCACGAATAGGCACCATAAATGAAACTAATTTTAGAGTAGTAGCCTGGTACTACTATCCAAATATAGGGGCTTGTATATGTGTATATCACGTGACACACGGAGCAAACCTAACAAATGTGTGATATCGCCGTATGATTGTATCACGTATACTATCATTTTTGATTTACATCGTAGATTGGGGACTGATCGAAGCCACTTGTTGCGATTAGTTAAGCTGAGCTTGAATATGAAGAAGAAATTATTTCAGAAGTACTAGACCTAGAGGAAACTAGAAAGTAAGGGCTACCCTATCTTTGCCCTTGTCATTCCAAGCTTCTTCGATTCTCTCAATATCAATCTCTTTCACGTACATGCCTTTAAGAACTTCCCCGCCCACAACAACGTCCACCAAGCCTCTCAACTCCGTACCCATATCCTCCATTGACCATGCCCCAGGTCCTGATCCTCTGATTGTTATATTTTTACTTCTCAACATCGCCCCATTTACCTTCACCTCAAGCTTTCCACCCAGTGCTCCAATTTGTACATACTGTAGCTCTTTCCCCCTCACCACTTCCACACTCTCAAAGAACCGGTCCGCCACATCTCCAAACACGTAATCGAGAACCACATCCACAGACCCAATTGCCTCCAAAGAGAAGTCCGTTTTTTGAAGATCCTCACGTAACACCACTATCTCATCAAGTTCCAGATACGCTAGTCCCTCTTCAGAGCGTGCAGCTCCGACCACCCGCGTGGCACCAAGCTCCCGCGCTAACTTAATGGCCAGCTGTCCCGAAGCCGAAGTTGCCCCTATAACAAGCACCGAGAATCCATCCCTCTTCTGTTCTTCCGACAAAACCACTCGCTTCTTCAGCGCCATCCAGCTGCTCATGGCAGGATTAACCCAAGCAGCAACAGCAGCAAGTGAGATCCCACTGGCACCTAATTTATCAACTGAGAGTGGAATGATGGCGTGGCTAGGCACATTGATTATTTCGGCCATGGAGCCTGTTGCGAATGCAGAGAAGTAGACAGGAGTGAGATCAGGGAGAGCAAGACCAACACCGTCTACACCAGGAGTGTGGGGAAGAGTACCAGCGGTGTAGTGTTGACCAGATACACGGGAACGGACAACTTGATGAATCCCGGCTGCTTTTACTCGAACCTCAGTGTGATTTGGTAAAGGAGAAGGCCTTGTAGTTGTGATGAACTGAGGTGTGGAGCCCCATGTTGCTACTTGCGCAGCACGCATCATTTGTTTTGACATTTCACAAGAATTTTGACTGCTATCGAAAAGATTGTAGGGTTTGAAGAGTTTGAAGGTAGTTCCTGAGGCTTGACGCTTGTGACTGTGTAATTAATTTACTGAATGAGTAAATACCGTGGTATTACCGTAGAGCTTTCAAAACCGACACAATAACTTAAGAGATCAAGCATCTAAAGATCCTCAAGTGTAGCATATATGTAGTGCAGAGGGTAGGGGGTTCGGCATTTATCTTCAGTCGGTCCCTAATATTTACTCCGAAGCCCGAAGCTCGAAGCTCAATCCAGAAACGTCGACGCCAAGATGATATTAATAAGCATGCAGCATAGGACAGCAGCAGAAACACGATGATGAGTGATCACAAATTGTTGATCATTAAATATATCTATTATAAATGAGAGTGATTACTATCTTTTTTGTTAAACTGGAATTGTCTAACCGTGGGACACTCAAAGAATACGTTGTGCTTTCGGAATAAGACCTTAGAATAGTTTACAATACTTATAACGACCCATATCATAACACCATATACAGTTCGACCAAACTCCTAACTAAATAAGCAGATACAGTACTCTTAATTCGAAAATTGATAAATTTAGCCTACTAGCACTTATCAAATTGCACTCAATCTATTCAGCTGATATTTGCTAACCATAGGCAAAATGGAGCACTCGCGGCCATGGTGTTTCAACTAGCAGTACAATAATAATTCTGAAGCCCATGAATCCTACCGCCTCTTTTGCAACATTCAGTTGCTCTGATGTTTCACACACAATAACTACGATTGCGGCTTTCCACCCTTGTTCTGATAGACCAGCTATCAACACCCAAATTATGTCTGCGAAAAGCGTCAGTAATGTAGCTGAGGTGTCTTCCCCAGAAGGTACAAATCCCAAACACATGTCAAGGAGCAAATAGCAACAGCCACGGCCTACGCCATACTTTCTTGTAGTCCACTGGGTAAAAACATATTGAGCGGGTATACCTTACTTTTCATTAAGCAGTACACCAATTTAGCGTTTGTTCTATCTGCCGTGGAGATAGTAGGCCCCGACCGTGTTTACTCGATGAAGTATAATTTGAAAGTCAGTAAAGATTCCAAGCCTATCAGTTGCTAGCCTCCCACCGCTTATAATGTTAAGGCCTGTAGTCTCCTGATATTTAACTTGGCGTATTAACTCTGAGTGCATTGTTCTAGAGCCTGGTGTCGGCCGTAATAACACAGTCCCATCGGGTATTGAATAGCGCTGGACTACAAGATATCTTTTTTGTATCATACTCATTAAAGATAAGGTCCATTTGCAGGGCATATCTATCAACATCTCAGCTGATACTTACAGATTTTATTTAAAAGTGAGTTGTCCTATCTTGAAAAAGACTAGTGTCCGCTCTACCTTTCCATTCGATTACTTTAAAAGGTATTTAAGAAAGATCTAACACAACTGTTCGAAGTGCGGGACGGTGAACAATATATCCGAGCAGGCTGTGTATCTCGTAAGATGGTACATCATCATCGCTTGTTCCACAATAAGTATGGCTAGCATCTTTGCGAGTTATTTGTAGCAAGTGGGCGCCCTCACGCGATATGAATGGATAGGACAAAATCGCTGATGAAATCTTTAATTATCGCGGTTTTCAAGTCATAATAATATAAGATCTATACGAAAATGGTATACTTAATACAAAAGCTCCACTGCTAAGCTGTGCAGACTTGTTCGATGTCTTACTGGGGAGAGATTGTGTTGAACGCAGCTGAATGCAAAATAAGAAATAAAAATCGACATCAATGTAGCAATAATTGAATACGAGAATCAGTCTGTGTTAGATTTCTTACCTTTCCATCACTTTTGGGATGGATCAAATGACACACAGGCTGAAAAGGTTGAAGGTGTTACGAAGAATGACAATATCGGGCTGATCTCTCCTTAAGCACGTCTGACGAAAGATATACGAGCTCGAGTAACGCATGTTGCGTAATCGATGAATGGTTGTGTTTGATTTTACGGACATTGTCAGTAGCGAGAGATCTGATATTCGTATATGCTTTACAAGATAAAAAAAGGAACATGACGTGTAATAGTCTAGGCAGAACAGTCCTATCTACACTAATCCCTATTATCAGTCAAGAATTGTTACATATTCCACGTAGATGAGTTTTGTAAGTCAGATCCTGCGTTTTGCGTAATTTGTTCACCCCTTCCACCAAAGTATCTTTTTACATTACAAGCTTCATAGAAATAGGTAACACTGCAAAAGAAGAATGGAAAGAATTTAGGTTGACTTGAATCATTCTTTTGGAAAGCTGAAAATATTTCTCAGCGCTATCGAGAGTCATCTGGGGGTGTCACAAGTGCAAGGTAGTGGGAAGTGGCTCAGCCTTCCCTTTGCATTTGTGTTCCCTGTTTCTGTCTCATAGTATATTATAAACTTTGATTTCCAATTCAGAATCTGTGAGTACTAAAATAATTCCACTGGACGACAGGCTGATCCTTGAGCTTGAAAGTCGGCGAGGTTGATATGAATGCGGCCACCTTTGTGTAAAGTTCAGTGGATGACATCGAATACCAGCTAATCAACATGATATAAAAATGATTAGTGTTCAATTCAATAGTATCAACAATCAGCTGACTGCTTAAAGCAGAGAACGTTAAATCAAGCGTTTCGGCTGTTGATACCCGGACCACTTCTTAACGTAATCATGCTTTCTTACCTGCATATGTCTCAGCACAAATTACCAACCCCACTGAGGAGAAATCGCTAGGAAAGGGGCTCGGCCAATTTTCGATTATATAATACAATTTGGCGGATATAAAAGATGAATGGAATGTCCTCCTAGTTGAGTACAATATCGCCAGATACATATTAATCCATCTAATATCTTGTTCATACTTAGAAGCTATCTTACAAAATGCAGTTCTCTACTCTTTTCACCATAGGTGCCATGTTCACGGCTGCTCTTGCTTCACCAACGGTGTCTGCTCGTGGAGTTACCGCAGGCGCAGTGACTGTGCAAGAGGTACCAAAGGCCATTACGGAAGGAGCTGCAGCATATGCTGCAAAGTTGAATGGAACTTCTCTCGATAAGCGGGCTAATGTCGGGGTTTTTCTCTGCGTATGTGATTTATTTGACCTTATTTATCGATAGATTGGTAATGAAAAGTTACTGATCATGTTTTGAATGTAGGTGGACAAAGACTTCACTGGCCATTGCGTCCATATTGTTCAACCAACCAATACCTGCAGTAAATTACCTCTCTCTACTCCGTGTATTCATATTTGAGATAAAGCTTACCTTGTAACAGTTGAACTTGCCGATGATCTGAACGATAAAGTTACAGCTGTTGGACCCGATGCTAATGCTGGAGACTGTCGATTCTTTTTGTAAGAGATTGGATTTCCTTCTATTCTAGATTTCCTAGTCTTCTTTTCATGGAATATAGAGCAAATACGAGTAGGCCTTACTTTTTGCTGAACACTAACAATTATATAGCGATTTCAACTGTGTAGATAATAACGGCTTCCGTCACTTCGATCTCAGTAGTCCAGGTATTTACTTAATCTGCCATATATGAAACCTGTGTCCGCTAACCACTTTAGGCACTCCAAATCTAGCCAATACCAATCCTGGCGCTAATGACCAGATCAGCTCTTATGAGTGTTTTGGTGCATAGATGCCGTGGTTATGTTCCACCCCAAAGGCTTCTCCAAAGATAATCTTAAATCGGGGAAAATCTCAAAAAGTTCTATTATTTGGGTTCCTAGAGAAAATTAAGGGTAGAGCTAGAGCTATAACTCAATCACTCATTTGTTATAATTAACTTTCTATAATTGTCGAGCTCTCCTTGATTAGTTAACTTTTCAACAATGTTAGATAATTAAGAGAGACGTTTTGATTAAACTAGAAACATCTCATGTCATACTCTATTCAAAGGGTTGCAAAATCTTCGTGCTATACATTGTTCCAAGTAGGTAATAATAGATACTATGAATTGATATTAAAAGATAGTTTCCATGAATATCGAACAGATTAATCTTGGAAACATCTTTAGATACGGTTGATAATTCAAGAATCGTAGCCTCTGCCAAGAACTAGTAATCTTCTTAGAAAGTCCCCGATTGGAAGTAAGTTGTAAGTATATATCACTAATCGGACCTATAGATTATCCTAAGAAAAATAGAAATGAAGTTGCCGTATATAGAAAGCTGTGTGAAAGCTGACTGTCGCTCACCAACAAGCTCAGCCAGGTGCGTAGATGGATACTTATCTATGACTAGTAGCTCCTTTAGGGTGGTAAACTAATGATCCGCTTGGTCTTCTTCGTCATTCTCTGACCTTCTTCTAAAGCGCCATGATATACACATTTCAGTTGCGTTGTAGCCTCAAAGCCATCCTTGGACAACAAGTCAAGGATCGATCCAGGAGCTTCACAAAATTCAATCAGATAAGTCAAAACAAACATGGTGAGTATGTATATTATTGTTTTACTTGCCAATACATTTGCGAGCACCACCGCTTAGTACAACATAAATAAAAGCTAAGATACTACAGGTATTATCAATAATTTGTTTTGTGAAGTAGTGATTCAGCCTTCCCGATTCGACGTAATCAAGTTGTTCCTCCGCCAGAGGTTGGGTAATTTCATCGTCTTTTGATTCGGTATGGACTATCATGAAGGCTAGAGTCGAATCATTCAAATCATTGACGTGGTTTGCATCTTTGAGGACAATACTGGGAGAAAGTCCCACCCTTAGCAAGAACTTATTTAGTAAATCATGATGCGGGGTCAGTGGTGGCCATTTATGGTCATATTTAACCATGATAAAATCAATCTCTTGAGTTTGCAGAGGTTATGATGAAGGTGGATATCATTTGATTGCATTGCTCAAATGAAATACTAACCCGCAAGATGTAAGAATAGCACGTATATGGGAAGTTTTGTGGCCTATTTGACATGCAGCACAATCAATGCAGAAGTAAGATGGAAATTAACTTCCATGTCGATTTATTAAATGCTAATTATTGCCGGAAGGAGTTGAAGATATCAGTTTCTACCCGTTGGCTTCGGAATTGTGACAGGATCACGAATGAACATTTTATTCTTCTTATTCTCATCCACATAAATCTTACTGAGATCTTCATATAATTTGTCAACATCTTAGACTCTCAATATTCCTTATTCTATTAACATTCATTCCACGGGAATTAATATGATGTAACTCACTTCGTGATTCCATCAACACATAGTAGAGGAATGGCATCCAAAGAACAATGACAATAGTCTGCCCATATCCCCAGCTATTTCCACCAGAGTGTATATCTTCTATCTTTGTAAGCACCCCTTGCAGCCACAGAGCCTGAATCGCCTCTGAAAAAGCAGCAACTGAGTATATTAACAAGAGGCACATTCCCAATGAACCTTTCCAATTGGCTTTTAGCCACTTCGGAAGAAGTGTGCTAAGTATTTGGAAATGAGACTTGGAGATATTGTAATGTAATATCTCAAAAATAACGAAAGCAAGAAAGATCAACCCTGGCCATCTCCAACTCCATGATTTACTCAGTCCTGAGCAAATTCCCAAATATGTGCTTATAGCCGTAAATATGCTTTGAGCACTCAAACTGCATTGTTCAGCAAGATCACGGTGTATCATAAGGCCAGGGGTGTCTAATTTCACTAATGTGATTGCTGTAGAGATGCCGACGAGGAACTGTATCATGATCCAATGGCCACCTATACTGGCGCCATTAATCTCAACATCAACAATTTGTCCAATCATCATTGTGCTTGCATTTATCAATTCTATGAAGAGAATTTTCGAGAAAATCATATTGTCCTATCCAAGGAACGCTACGTTAGTATGTTTAGAGGGAAGTGATTATGTTAAATTGCTAAGTTGATGTCTCCTGGTAAACAAACTCTGAAACAAAAAAAAGCTAAACTTACTAGAGCAGAAATGGCATGAGGGGAGACGACTATACCAGCAATAGTGGTACAAATTGTAAGGATCGCGTTGATTTTGTGGGCGGACTTTTGGAGCCTCCGTAGAATGTGTAGCTTTGTGGCTCCCTGTGATTTGGGAGTAGTAAGTGCAATCAATGGAAACAAACTACCAAAAACGCATACCATAATTACTTGCAGAAAGATTGGGACCATAAGCTAGACCTGATAAGTTATTAAGAATTTGAAATTATTGAGTAACACATACCCCAATCCCTGCGAATTTCTGCGATGCTTGTTAATTTAAATTGAATAGCAAGCAGGCTCGGACTTACACTAGGAGGGCTACTTGGGCCGAAAACCACGGAGCAGACGCCTTGACATTCCTTAACAATATCTGTGACGTTTAAATTATTCAATCGAATGGCATCCACAATTTCCAGAGACGTTGACCAATTACATGCGTCACGAAAGCTCGTGAGAAAATTGGTACTAACGGCCATCAAAACTACGTCCTTCAAGTTTTCGAGACAAAAGCATCAGAGACAATACCTTCTGGAGGTTGTTTAAACTTGGTAAAATCTCAGCTGCAAGACAAATAATGATGTACGATAAAGCAGGCGGAATGAAAGCAAGATTGTCGGTATGTAGTACTGATCCTTCAAGGATTGGTAAGGCGGCTGTGCTGCCAGGTTGTAATTAATGGGTCCAGCAGGATCAAGCCTATCAATTAAGCGAGTCCCTCTAACAAGCACTGATTCGCAATGCCGCTAGCTCCACTTTTGAATTCCATAGAATCATTCACGGCTTTCAGGCTATTCTAAGAATAACCTAAGATCTAGGCTCTCATTCCAATCCGTGAACTGCTAGTTAAACTGGGAAGCACTCGAATTATGAATTTGCCGTGTAGCTTTGTCTAAATAAAATAAATGAATAGACTTGAGAACATTGAGATGGAACATTCTGAATGATCCTATGGTAGAGAGAGAGCCGGGCTCTACCATAATTCAAATAAATCCTTCTACGCATGAGAGCATGTTATGGAGTGCAGAGATTATTTCAGTAGACCAACAACTTTGTAGTGGGTCTTACCACGAGGAACCAAAAACAGACCTGGGATACCGCGTATTAAAAGAACTCATCTATAAACAAGGAACTATGCCATATTCAGATGACCGGGTATAAATTTATGAAAAACACACACCGCTCGGGGATCTCGACGTTTGATTGATAGTATTTCAATTGGTTCATAAATGAAAAGTTAATACATTGCCGGTATAAACTCCAATTAGAGAAGTAAGTCTCCAATTGTGTAAGTCTGGAGTGACTTTTATCGGGAATTCTACAGTAATTAGTGCTTTTTTAGTTAGTATGCTTAAGAAACTGGTCAAAGTCCCATAATTATGAAGTGAGAGAATGCACAGTTTATAACAGAAAGAGATGTGCAAAGCTCTAGATGTTGACTTAACGATTTCGAAACTCAAAAACAAGATAAAGTTGAACGGGATTCAATATTTATTCCTCCCTAATCTGACCCAGTCAAGATGAGAAAACTTTTGGTAAAATGGTATCAAATTCTTGGAGACACCATTCATATCATAACGAATATCAGTTGAAAAATATACAAATTGCGGCAATTAATCTTGCCACTTGACTCTTTGGTTTCTGAACAGACTGACCATTCCCATAGGCAGTAACCCAGTATCTACTAAATTTATTCCACCGAAACGATCAATAACCTCAGGTGCATATAACATTGTAATCCACTTCCAGTAGGGCTCCATACCACCCCAGTAAGACATGATGCCTCGGAGATTACTCTGTTGAGATAGTGATGATAGGGCGTCTGCAGTTTTGCTATCTGCCTCAAGAGTTTGTTGCGCCGGCTCCCGAAGAAGCTCACAGTATACGTCGAAAAGTTCATTTTTGTACCCAAAAGAGAATTCCTCACGCCAGCGGGTAAATTCTCCGAAACTTAAAAATGTTTGCTTTTCCTCTGAGTTGATTGGCTCCCCTGCAAGCGGTTAGTAGCTGTCGGATATAATGGTTGAATCTTCACCAGGCGTTCGATGACGGAAACGAAATAATCCACAGATTCAATTAATCAGCAAGACACTTACAGTCAGGATCGTCAAGGGCGTAACGTTGTTTATCAATCTTCCCTTGTTTGAATCGCGTCTCTGCTTTGTAGTAATGCTCTTTCTCTGCTTCTTCGAACTTTTGGAGTAAAGCAGCAGGTTCGACAAGTATAGAGTTACGAATCGGCAGAATGTTGACAAAAGGGCTTTGCAAATCTAAACCACCAATTTCTACAGGAAAGTAGAAGAAGGCGTCCGGAATATTGGTGACGCCAAATCTGGATTTAATGATGCTTTTTAAATAGTGTACCACACTTGTTTCAAGGGCATTCGGTTGGTAATCAAGCGATGAATCCTCTCCGAATATCTCGCACTGTATGCGAGAATGGGTAGCTAACATTTTATCAACGTGTTGACGACCGAAGCAGTTTGCTGGTTTACCAAAGTTAGAAGTCAGAAAAACAGAGACATACGTGTTCCAAGTCTGGATGAACGAAAACACACTAGTCTCATCTCCACAGAGCTGTCTTTGGAGTTCTTTGATATGATGGTCTACCATAGCCTGATTGATCTCAAAGCGTCCGGTCTGTGAGGAAAGTCGAAGAAAGCCCCACGCGATGTCACCCTTGGGCAAGTTTTCATTCACTGAGAGCTCGAGTTTCGTATCTCCAGAAATGCGGACTGCGCCAGTCTTTTCTTGGTTCAACTCTGTGCCTGTGATAGAAGTGAACCGTTGAACGACTTCCCAGGCGTCCGTTGCAACCTGATGTTTCGGCGTCCAAAACCAGAACTCATCATGAGTACGATAAAGGAGTGTCCCGGACGTTGATTGGTTAATAGAAAAGTCTAAGAGAAAAAGAACTACTTCACCAAACACCTCACTCAACACATGAGAAGCCGGGGTGCCTCGGCGCCTTGTGCGCGGCGGGATTGACTCATCATCATCAATAAATTTGAGTGGTGCCTCTAGGAAAGTCTTGAAGAAGCTCAGCCAAGCATCTGAGACGCCAAAAAATGCAAGCACAGTCTGGATAGTCGCATGAGGCAGTTGCGAGAACCAACTGTCGAAAGCAGAATGCACTACAGTTATCTCGCCATGTATTTTGGTGTTTATAGCAATCTCGGTTGATAGAAGATTTAAAAGCTGTTGTTTGATTTTCATTGGGTTCTTGTTCTCGTAGTTTGTTTCATCTGACTCTGTTCCACTGTCTTCCTCGTCCATTTGGTCTTCGTCTTCTTCTGATGGATCGCGTCTCAAAATACCTCCGCTGCTCGGTACAGACTTTCTGGCTGCTTTCGAAGCCAATTGAGCCCGTGGAGCTTTGCCACCAATAGACTTTCGGGCTGTCTGTTTTGTCCTTCCCCCCCTAGACGCCGTCGCTACTTCAGCTTCCTCTTCACCCTCCACAGCTTCCATCCGCTGATCTACCCGATCCAGAAGCTGAGCCATGAAATAGTTCTTGCGATGCTGGCTCCGGCGGTTCTTTGAGATTGCTGAACTACTCTGTACGATGGAGCCAAGGTAATAGCCGAGACGTTTTCTGTCGATGGCCGGGACGTTCGCTCGAGCATCAATCCAAGGCCCGCCGCTTTTACAAAGCTGCTTGAACATCGATTTGAAAAAGACTGACCACTTGACTCCAATATATTGCAAAAAGATAGCTTGCAGGAGATCTTCATGCATGTGGATATTATAAATACCGGTGATCCTTCGGCACTGCTCGAGACCAACATTCAAACCCCATGACCAAGAATCTATGGCGGTGAGCCTGATATTGAGTACATCAGCTAATTCGGTCAATATAAGCCGATTGCCCTCAAAATCCTTCAAAACCTCCCTCTTTTTGTCAGTGAGTAGATCTGATTCAAGCAGTCCCTTGATCACCCAGGTCAGGGAAGAGACAGTAAATTGATTTGGTCTAGACAGCTCCATCTCGAACTCTGCCACTCTGTCATGGAACCTTTTTAGAGCTTTAGCCCCGTTCTTAGATTGTTCTTTGCTCTCAAACATTGTCTTCAGGAAGCTCTGGAGCTCGAGAACATTGACATCAGCTGGCGCAAATACGAACTTTTCCCATTCCTGTCTAGACTCAAGTTTCTGCTTCCGGATTTCGTCTACATGAAGTTGAGACTCAATATTAAGCTGACTGCTGGACATACCGGTAGTCCTGTCATATTCCTTCGTTTTGATTGATGATAACCACTCTGTCACTAACTTTCCATACAAATCAGCATAAGAAAACTTAAGTGATTTGGTATCGAGATGACCAAGCAGCGATGCTTCCTTGGCAGCGAATGCCTCCGAGGAAATAGATGGATCATAGCGTGCCTGTGCTAGAAACGCATCCGTGTTTTTAAGCTCGATCTCAAGGCGAGAGTTACCGCTCTGCCCTCGGACAACTTTTCCCGAAACGTCGGTGATTATACCATAGCAATTTTTAACGCCATCAAGGAGAGTTTTAAGACGACTAATTCCATTCTGCTCAAACTCAAGCGATGAAAGTATAGCCTCTCTCTTCTGCTCAAAACAGGCGTTCCGCTTAGATAGCTCTTCGAGCTTCGTATTGGTGATCTCCTGAAGGGTGCTAGAGAAAACACTTGCACTGGAGCCGGCCATTGTGAGATACTGGGATATTGGGATATTGACCGATGAGTATAGAATCACGTGATTTCGACACACCAAGATTATAAGAGGGAAAGGAATTTGTTTGGATTCGAGCGCTTCGACTATATAGACGACTTTGAAGGCTGACTAAGCCTGACAAGACATTGAGGCACAGAAGGGTGACTCTTTGTATGAAGCGCTAGTACATGTAGATTCAGGGATTACCAACCTTGAATTTAGGCAACTGTCAAAACCCGTCTGTTAGATGAACAAAACTTGCAAGGCTAATATTCACATTTTATCCCACCTAAACAACACAACTTAGTATTGAAAGACTTGGTATGTACTTGCTGCCATGTCACTACTATATTCGTGGATGTTCTCAAGAAGAATAGTACTTCATAGGCATTAGGTGAGGCCAGTGATGCGATAGTTATATGTGGAAAATATCAGCTATACAATGATGACAATTAGAGTTTCCTAAGTATCTCTTCTTGTCCATTTTGCCCTTTCCTTACTCTGCATAGAGGCTCATATCCGGGAAGTCATCTTTTGTGGAAGTGTAAAAGCGCTCAGCAAAGGCTGGATTATGATTTAACTGGTTAAGGTTAATGATCTTAAGCTTACCTTGTATTAATCTTATCGATAAGTAGTAGATAACCCACGTCGAAAGTTAAGGGTTACGAAGAGGCTAGGTAAGAAAGACTCACACTGATAGCCTTACAACGGAGACTCACATAGCTTACTTTAGCCTCAAAAACAGGGTGACCTATGAGATTTGATTAGTAGATATAAAAAGAAAAAGGTTCCTACTTACCTTTTTAAATATATGCTTTCAAGATGTTCCAACTTTTCAGGTTTATATAGACATAAGCATGTACAAGACGAGAAGTTAGGATGATGCGTCTGATATATAAAATAAGAAGCAGCAATTCAAGAGTGCAAGAAACCTAGCCGAGCGAGTGTACAGCCAGTAATCTACAGACTGACGATGGTCACTAGCAAAGTACATAAGCGAGCATAAGCGTGGACGGGCCTAATATTTAAGCGCCTGCAAATAGCTACACGCTAATCAGCATCCTCCACGTCATGCATACCGCTTACGGTATCTCGATATCTGAATTGATGTGGGCGAAAGTCACATCCCATCACTATCGATTAACAAAACTGTACTCAATTACTGTAGTAGTATATATCATGTCACAGAAAGCTTCATCAGAATGGTACAACCTTTTTACTGAACAAGATTCCTATGAAGAAATAACATCCTCGTACAAATCACTTGATGAACTTGACAACATTCCCGATCTTGGCTTCTTCAAAGAACTTTTTTGGTTAGAGGTCAGAAAATGGGTTCGGAATGACACGACCCTCATGTCTGTTGTTACGCACAAAATTCTTCTGTCGTCAGGCCACATCTTTCTTGGCGGAATGAGCCACGCGCTCAATGACAAACTGCTGAAGGAAAAAGAAATTCGTGCCGTCATAACTATCCACCCTCGGGACTTGCTTGCATGGGATGACAGAAATAACTCCTATGGGCTACGTCGATACTGTACAGATGGCTGTCCTGTACAGTATCACCTAATGGTTCCGCTGGAGGATAGCTCCAGTTCAAATTTGATTGATCACTTCGACGATACCTATAAATTTATCGACGAACATCTCAGAGAAGGCCACAACATGTTAATTCACTGCAAGTCAGGGAGGTCGCGCTCGATTGCTGTTATGATCGCCTATCTTCAACGCAAGCACTTCGAGAACACAATACTTCCTCAATGTCTCCCTACTAGCAAGGCACTCGACGAAATGAAAGATTATCGCGAAGCAGTCACAGATCTCATTCGTCTGCAGAGGCTCCCCGTAATCATCATTCTGGATAGATTTCTGCCCCTACTTCAACTCTATGAGCTCCAACTTGTTGGACATCCGGATTACGAACTACAAAAGAAAATCTTGTTTCCTGGAAGAGTTGAGAAAAGTGTTGATGTGAAGGGCGGTGCAGCGGTCCTCAAAATATGTATTGCAATCATGTTCTATGAGAACAACCAGAAACCGCTGAGGTCGACCGTTAAGCGGTTGTTTGATTTAAACGAGGCGTACTTCTACGAACTAGAAGGACGTGAATATAACGGTCGACTGTACGCAAATTCAGGGCATATACATCAAGGTATACTGAACTTCTACATCCATTTTGCAAAAGAATATGAGATTGCGATTCCGCATTCTGTCTTAACAATTCTAAAGGATTCGGATGGAAAGTAAGATGCAGAATGAAGATCTTAACAAACGATTAGTACGAATCATTAATTATCCAGGATAAGATTCAAAACTGGACAATACAACTGACATTACATTCCTGTAATGAATTACTACTCATGACTATTGGATAACATACGTTTTTTTGTCGTCACGGCAACAAGTGGCAGTCTTTATTATGGAGGTCATAAAATGTGACATATACATTGATCAATTTTTCAATCATCGCGCTGGACAATTTTTATGACCATCTATGAGGATACTAAACTTCGTCAGATGGAAGGTGTACATAGGCGGCCTGTTTATCTTTTAAAGATGCATTTAAGCTCCCTGCTTGTGGGCCGCAGAGATGATCATATTAATTTAACTCGTGTAAAATTGGCACCCTGTAATTTCATTATAGCTTTCAATGAATTTACTTTTGACCAGACGATATGCCTATCCATGCTACAATTAGGAGACTAGTTGGATATGCATATATCCTCTTGTTGGTAACTCGAAAGCTAAACTCTACCCTACTTCGTTCGCTAGTTGATATTTGACATTGATTTTCTTCTCTCTTCTTCTTTTGTGTGAAACTTGAAATATTAGAAGCCGATAGGAGTGTGTCAATAGATAAATTCCAGATTAGAATTCACTAAATGGACAAGGCTGCAATATAACGACGTTTTGCTTGAAAAGCAGAAGCAAATTTGAAATGACGGAACAGGGATGTATGCAACATGAATAAGCCTGCTACTGTGATTCGACGATGTGCGAGCTGAATATGTGTGTGGTAGGAACGAGAGTTTCGATTGGCGCGAGGATCTCCACAATCAATGCGAGGCACATTCCCATGCAGTGCGCACCACAATCGCATCGGAGGAGCTTTCGCAATAAGGCTCCGCTCTAGCAATAAATGACAACTTCTCTGTTCATAACTTATTAGGTGTGTAAACCAACAGGTTTGAGCTTGCAAATCGGCAGGAACTCTAATGATTCGGACATGGCGTACAGCATTCAGGACCAATATGATGACCCTGTTCCACCAACTGATTCATGGGGACGATTTCTCTCAATGAGATTTCGGGAAAGACAGTATTTCTATGACAATCTCAACATTCCGGAACAGCAAATCATATGGAAAGAGTTGCAGCGGATTGAGTATTTCAGGGATGTCTTCAAAAATAGAAAACTCTCGGCATCTGATGCTATGCCTTTAAATGCCTTGTTGGAGGAAGCACGGGCGAGTTGGAATACCATTGCATTCGAGCGGTGTGAATATGAACTAGCGAAGTGCTTAAATATCGCGAGCGAGGAGCGCAATTACCACATCTTGAGAGCAGTTCATGCGAGGGGAGGAGTTATCTCATATGATGGTAAATTGATAATAGCTAATGAAAAGAACGCGATTGATCTCGAGAACTATGACCCGGATGAGCCTGATTATGGATATAATGGTTGGCTCATGGCATTTGCGGATGGAAAACGTGGCATAGATGACCCTATGTGTTATGGGGAATTTCCTCATCAGAAGTTATCCATTAGACAACTTCTCTACAACAAGTCAGAAACGCCGCTAACGCGCACAGAAAACAGAGATGAGTTAAAATATTTTCACCTACCGGCTAACAATATGGCATGGGTCGAGGTAAATCTCACTATCACTACGACGCTTTGAACAGCCTGACAATCGAGGATTTAGGAAGCTATTTCACGATACTATGGAGAAGAGAAGTTAGAGTTTGGGGACCATAGAGTGCTAAATGCAAGATCAAAGACTGAAAGACTATTGAAACATGAGCTCTGGAGAGGCCAGCAGCGTGGAGGTGTCGGCTCACCTGTTCATTCTCGCCAGATAGGATCGCGGTTTTCATTAGTCCCTTCTGCACCCTTTGATACTGGCGAGCAACAACGACAGCCTTCTAGTACTGAGAGCTCAAGACCAACAAGCCATGCAGCAAAACCAATGCAAATTAGTTCTCATACCTCTCATGCCACAGACATAGCTCTTTTCGTAAGCTGCATCCACGCCTCTTACTCAATATTGTAGTATTAGTTCACTGATTATTCTAGATGCCGTACTTGCACTGGGAGATCGAGAAACGTCTACTAAGGATGTCAAGCATAGTGCAAAAACAAACTGCAGATCTCAAGCCGGAGTTTGGCATGCGCAGGATTAATTTCCGGAGTAAATTTGCGGACCTAGCGAGCAATTGGCGCATCAAGCTAGGACAAACGGCACCAGCTGACAAGAGCGCAATGGAACGGTGGCTGCCATCTTCACCTTTAGCAAAGTATCTATGGTTTGCAGCTAAGCTGTTCGAGATTATTGATGAAGCAGCTGACGAGCGACTAATCAACGAGCATCTTTACTCATCTTCGCCACTTCACATGCGCCGTACTCTCGACCAATATTATTACTGGACTGTCATCGACACGACCACTCAAGACCAGAATCAAGTGGTATGTCATGGAACACGGTCCAGTAGTGACCCGGAAGCTACCGGCCGAGTTGTCATGGTTGACCAATTGTGGATGTGGATATTAGATGAAAGTAAGATTTCACTTCCTTATTGAAAGACGTGATTCATTTCTTCTTTGTTCGGGAAGGTAATGACTGTGCTGATGAGTCCACGCAAGACACCATTTTAACAAGTTTTCCTCGACGATGGGGTCGCAACAAACCTGATCCATCGGCAGTTCACCGCGCAATTCGTGATCATTTCGGAAGGCTAGATAGCACTCAAAAAAGATCCATATATGACCTTGCACTGATCATTATCGATGAGTGCTCAAGGGTATTCTTTGATCGGACCAAGCCGCTGGATCAACGCCCCGAAGTACTCGCAATTTTTGGATCAGCGATATCGGATATTGTAAGTAGCGTTTACTTATAGCCACAAGCTGTATTGATTGTGATTATTAAGGCTGAAATGAAAACGATGGCCTACGAAAGATTTGGACGAGATGTAAGTGCTATCAATGCACGTGATTCAGTGGAAGATGCCGAGGAATTAATTCGCAAATCTCTAAATATAAGCTTCGAATGGTCCGTCCTAATAGAAGCGCAGCATATCATAGATGAGTTACAGATCATGCAAGAGATATTCAAGCAACAGATAGTTGTTATAAGGGATTTTGAAAAGGCTTTAAGATCTATGAGGGCAAGTCCTCAAACTTTAGAACGAGCGGCCACGTTAATTCGTGATATGGAAATGAGAAGAAATGAGCTAGTGGGCCTTGAGAAACTTCAGGAAAAGACAAGAATACAGGTAAGTGTAGAGTAGTGATACGTCCGAAAAAACAAGGAATAACTGTCACTAGTTACGGGAACTGCTTGACATGAAGCAGCAACAAGCTGGAATAATAGAAGCAAAGGCGGCTATTAAGCGTGCAGATGAATCAGTTCTTCAAGGGCGGTCGATTGTTGTGTTTACCGTCTTTACTATTTTCTTTGTAGATACCCGATCCAACTTAGGAGCCTAGTACTAATGCTACACAGCTCCCCTTATCCTTCCTCGCAACTGTTTTCGGAATGAATGCTCGAGAATTCAATAGTGGACCTTTACCTTTAGGCACGGAAATTAAATATATGTGTAAGCACTGTCGACTACATGAGCCGACCTAGTGGCTGATTACGATATTCAATTTAGTCTCTTTATCCAGCGTAGTTATATTTTTCTCATTGGCATTCGCATTCAGCACATGGGCCCGGACACTTATAGGAGTTGGGGGGCGGGTTCTCTACGCATATCTTACTCACTGGATGGGCATTCACAATATCAATCTGTGGAAGTTACATGGCACATCAACACTGAAAGAGTTCGAAAAAGAAACAGTAATTGAGCTGCGTCGGCAAGCGTTCTTGAAACGCCTCCGTGAGATTAACGCAGTAGTTAATGAAGCTCCACTCCGCGACCAAAATCGAAGCAACAGTTTCGGAAATGTGATTGACGGCGCCAGAGCATATCGAAACCGGAAAGCTACAAGGGTTGGCTCCGAGGCTGTTTAGTTTGGTATATTTAGTTGTTCTCGTGTAGTATCTCATTCACCATGTTCAGAATCTTAGGGTGGACTCCATGTTTGGCAGCAAGTATGCCCCAATTATTGGCAAGTTCTCTTCCTGTGCCGAAATCAATGTCTTTCCCGTTCAAATCTGTAATTTTGCCGCCCACTTCAGTGAAAATCAATTGTACTCCAGCATGGTCCCAGCTATAGACAGGCGTCATTGAAGTCTTTGGTATTCGTAACTGCACATCACTGCCACCCACAATAAGCGCCACGTATCTCATGTGCGAGGACCATAGATCTGTTCCTGGATAGGCAGCACCAACCCTAACCGCTACTTCGCGCACTTTCTCATGCCACCAGACATTGCTCTTGGTAGAATCAACAAAGTGAAGATCCTTTAAGTCCACAGGACCTTCCCCTAACCTCTCTATTTTCTCGGCCGGCTGGAGAGCTCCTGCTCCTATAAAGCGTTTGATAGCGCCCTGTCCTCTTACGGCCGAGAGCATAAGCCCACAACCCCTCTGATCTACGATCGTCTCATGTACTATCCCAGCCTTAACATTCAAGTTTGGACATCCCAGCACTCCCACCTTCTCCTTCCCATTCACTATGAGGGCCAAAGAGATAGCATACTGCTCTCCACGCAGAAACGCTGCCGTCCCATCGATTGGATCAAGCAACCAAACTCGACCCTCGCATCCTCCCGTCCCTAGACCACCGAGATCAATAAGATCCACCATATCGTCCATAGAGGTCGGACTGGCCAGCAGGATGTCACTGTCTTTCATGTGCGTCGAGGCGACGAGGTCCCAGACTTGCTGCCGCAACTGCGGGTTCTCGCGGAGCCTATTAGCATTTTCTTCGCCGACAAACCTGTCGGATGGAAAGGCATCTCTAACGGCGCTAATTAGCAGCGCTTGGGCAGCGAAATCAGCGATGGTGACGGGCGTTGCGTCTTTCTTTGCGAATTCGCCACGATTGACGGACAAGAGGACCCTCTTCGTAAGGATAGCGGCCCGTTGAACAGCTAGCTCGGCAATAAGCCGCTCTTGATAGTAGGGAGCTCGTATCATGACATACAGATCACAGAAGCGCTGCTTTGCAGATAATACGTACAAAGGGATGCTCAATGTACACGGGGATTGGTCGGTATGGCACCTTTCACTTGGATAGCCCTTTAGATTATGCCGGATGGTTTATTGGATAGGCAATATAATAGCTTTGACATAAGAAGTATGAGCTCGAGCTATTTCGCTTTTAATATCAAGTAGAGCATCCGGTTGGGCGTCAACTTTGTGTGTCTTATCTGCCAGATCATCAGAACCAAAGCACGTGACAAATTGTCAGATCTTACCTAACATGCTAAGTACACTTAAGTGAGTGGCTCAGGTGATTCAGTCACGCTAGTTGCTGAAAGGGCTTATGGATAATCAGGTGTGTGACGTGGTTCAGGGTTACTCATGTTCATGTGGGATTCCTGGTGCGGCTGACTGAGCCGCATGTTACTATATTAGCATAACCTCAGCGAACCGAGGAAGGAAAGTTTGTTATCCATACAGCACATTCCACCACTCCCTCAATCACTTGTCTGTTGGCTATCCAGTACCGCTACTAGTTAGAACTGACATAATTTCATTAGGGGCTTCTGGGCTTCTGATTTCAGTTTCGTGTCACGTAGAGGTTGCTTCGCCACAAGGATCTAGGAGATTGCTGGAAAATTATTATTTCATGTGAGGAAGTTATATATGATCATCGCCCTTATTTGCTACGGGTACTTTCAGCTACATTTGTGTCGCCACCCTCGTTGCTGTCAGTGGTGTAAGACCAAACCGATGTCGTTAGGTCGACCATTATGTGGCAATCTGATACGATGCCGATGTCACAAAACAACTTACTTTTCTCACAGCAAAAGTGATTGATGGAGGCTTTATGATGCGTTGGAAATGGCAAGGGTCTGCAGATGTAGTCATAAGTGAAGTATATTCCATTAGTTTAAATACTTCATCTCCTATCAATGATATATCCATTTCGCATCCTCTCAACCACAAATAGAGGCGTACAGCACCGTAATAAGTCACGGAATGATGTTCCTCCCTTTTGATCAAGCAGGATCAAACGTCATCAAGTTTGCCTAGAGGCGCATTGATCGTGTTCAGAACAGACTCTGTGTTTCTCGGCTCCAATGACTTCTTGACGGGGTCGTCGGAGTCAAAGACTTCGACAAGCTCCTCCAGGGTACGATCCTTGGTCTCTGGAAAGAACTTCCAAATAAACGCAGCTTCTACTAGATCCCAGAACACAAATACCAGGTAGAAATAATAGCCGATTTTCTCAAAGGCGGGTCCCGAAGAGTAAGCCAGAACGATTGAGATGGCACTCGACATAAAATTTCCGAGAGCTGTGCCTTTGGCGCGATTGTATGTTGTGAGGGTTTCCGCAATGTACATACTCTGCTGCGCAGTCCATCCGACTGAAAATACGACACCAAAGAGGAACACAAAAGCAATGGTAGTGTTTGCCGCGTTGTTATTGGTGGGGTCATCGACGGCGAGCTTGGAAGCACCTGTAATGACTGCGAAAATAACAGACGCGCATAGGATACTGTAGATAAGTAGTGGGCGTCGTCCCACACGGTCCGTCAGGCGTGCTCCGACAAGTGATCCAAGCAGGCCTAAGACACTGTTGACTGCATTAAGAGCAAGCACTTTCTTTTCATCCGTGATCCCTGCCGTATTCATCATGGTTACCAGGTAGTAACTTGCAAGAGAGTTACCAGATGCCTACAATATTAGAAAAGCTCGGAAGAGTGGGAGAAACGTCTCACCTGTCCCATGAACGCCATACCAAGGACACAGATAAGCCGACGTCGGTCACTGCGAGTATTCCACAGCTGACGGTAGTCCCACCATCTCTTATCCCCAGCGTCCGTGGATATTTGGGCCACCATTTCCTTCAGTTGCAATTGAACAATTGGATGATCCATTCTACCTTCTCCGTGTAGCTGGCCAAGTATCTTTGCCGCCTCTTCGTGCCTATCATGTTGAATGAGCCAGCGAGGCTGCTTTATCAGCTTTAGGTAAATTGATGGTTGAATGTGCACTCACAGATTCAGGTAAGAAGAAGACAAACATCGCAACGATGCCAGAGGTAACGAGTTGGATCCATACAGCGATTCTCCAGCTGTTGGGACCTTCCATAAATGAGCTACCGTAAACTACCCATCCCGCAATGATAGCTCCAAGTGGCCTATACATCGTTAGACCGTCTTTAGCACACTCAACACACAATACGTACCACATGCAATTATAGAAGCCCGTCAGTGTGCCTCTCCACTACCACTAAATCAGTGAAGATCATGTATTGCTTTTACAGATTAAGTTACCTTTGGATGTGCTAGTTCACTAACGTATGTAGGTGCGGCAATACAGCAGTATGAAACCCCGAAGCCCAAAAGAAAGCGGCCACCCATGAATTGTGGCATATGATTTGCAGTGGCCCTAGTTCAACATCAGCTTAGAGATTCTTTGGTGTTTGATAACCAAGTTGACTGAACTTACTGGACGCAGGTCCCGATGATAATCACAATGGCTCCGATGAACATTCCAATTCGTCGACCGAATTTGTCAGTCGCAAAAGGCACCATTGGTGCAGCAGCAAGACTTCCAACATTGTAGATCATGAAAACAATTCCAGTAGATGAGCCTGAGGTTTTCCTTCACGCTGTTAGTGATGCTCCGCTTGTATGGTGGACAGTGCCCTCACATATTAAATGTGTTCTGGTATGACTTCATCCCATTCAAGCCTCCCATTAGACTTCCATCATAACCGTTGAGGCATCCACAGCAATACGCAACGAATAGAATTCCGTAGAGTCGGAACATGGAAGCAGTCCATGGCGAATATGTGCTATTGTCGACCTCATGCGCAATCTCAGCAGCAACAACAACACTGTTGAGATCTGAAGTCCCATTCTCCTTTTCACTGGCAGTTGGAATGCCCATCTTAGTATCGACGTTAGCCATGAGTGTGGAGTGTCAAAGAGATCGAGAAAAAGGACACGGATGGGGAACTGGGCTTTATAGGGGGCCACATGGTTCTAATCTATAGCTTTCCCTGGTGAGCATTCAGATACAGACATAGGACAGTAAATTCAACTTGGTAACCAGGGATCATTGCTAATTACCCCTCAGGTACATTTCCAACGCCGGCACTTACGAGAATTCCTGGAACAGGCCTGCAATACAGAATGCGATAGACACGACTCTTTTGCACTCGCACTCGAGTAGTCGCGAACGATACAATTGCATTGGTCCGCTTAGACTGGGATCCATCGCCGCACTTCTAACGTTTGCTTGGACTCTTGGAAAACCTCATTCGACTGATGCTGGAAATAATGTCGGTCCATATAGCTCCGTAGGCCGTAGTAGTTCCCTGCGTCTCTCCATGGGGTCCCCACCTTCCCCGAGTGCTCCGGCCGGGCTACGGTTACCGCACGGGGAGGTTTTCCCGCACTGAGCTAGCCGGCTCCGAACGGAACGATCTCATATTTACTAATATGAATATAACGTAGATACCTCTCGCGGACAAATCTAGGACTTGGTTAGCAACAGCGACGGTCCTCGGTTAGAGCGAGCCAAGCCAAGCGGTATTCACAGCACAATTTGTCATATGTGGCAATGAAGCAAACCGCTGTAGGTAGACATATGTTCATAGTAGTCAATAATTAACATGTTAATACATACGACCATAGACTGAGGAGAATTGGGCATCCCGTCCGCTCTGCCATACACAAGCCTCAGATCGGTAGACTAGTAGTTGGGTGGGTGACCACCAGCGAATCCCTACTGTTGTATGTTTTTTT